>Ga0154803_117_pt6 | contig 27372 bp, 40 predicted proteins | sample Rifle2008BG16ft_FD_105811 | JGI IMG/M metagenome (GOLD analysis project Ga0154803, IMG submission 105811) | Candidatus Woykebacteria bacterium RBG_16_44_10
TCGTTTCCTCGGTCTTGGCCCGTTATGTGGTATTGGTGTGACATCCGCAATCGCTTTCAGTCGTAAACCGCTGTTTCGTAAAGCTTTTATTGCTGCGTCCCGGCCATTCCCTGGTCCCTTGACGTAAACCTCGACATCATGTACTCCGGCGGCAACTGCTTTTTTAGCCACAATATCAGCTGCTGTAGTTGCCGCATAGGGGGTAGACTTACGGGCTCCTTTAAAGCCGCTTGCGCCGCTACTTCCCCAAGCAATTGTATCTCCTTTAGCATCAGTTATTGTTATCAATGTATTATTAAAGGTTGCACTGATGTAGATTTTTGCTAATGACAGATCTTTAATTGCTTGTTTTTTTGTTTTTGCCATACATCAACCTTGCTTTTCTTCACCTGTCCCTTTCTGGGTAACTTTCGTTCGGAGTTCCTTGCGCATCGCCCCAATTGTTTGACGCTTCCCCCTCTTAGTTCGGGCGTTACTTCTTGTCCGCTGACCCCGGGCGGGCAAGCCTCTTCGATGACGGGTACCTCTATACGAACCAATCTCTTCTAGTCTTCGGATGTCTTGAGCAATTAGTCTGCGCAGATCTCCTTCTACAGTATATTTATCTACTTCTTTTTGTAGCTTTGAAACCTCTTCTTCAGAAAGATCCTTAACACGCTTGTCCCCAGATACTTTAGAGGTCTCGATAATTTTTTGAGACAAAGAAGATCCGATCCCGTAAATTATCGGTAAAGCGTAAATTATCTTTCGATTTATCGGCAGCTCTATTCCAGCAATCCTAGCCATAAAATCAAATCAAAAATTAGATTGTAAAATGTAAAAAGCCTTACCAATCATTTTGATCTTTGCATTTTGCTTTTTAATATTACTATCATCCCTGCCTTTGTTTGTGCTTCGGGTTTGAACAAATTACATACAAGCGCCCACGTCGCTTAACTATCTGGCAGCGAAGACATCTTTTTTTAATCGAGGCTTGCACTTTCATGGCTTTAAAACTCATCCCTTTTCGCGGTAAACTATTCGGCCTTTTTCCAAATCATAAGGCGTAACTTGAATCCTAACTTTGTCACCAGGCAAGATTTTTATATAGTGCATCCTCATCCTTCCCGAGATATGGCAAAGCAGTAACCTACCTTTAAGCTCGGGCACTTCGTTTCCTTCTACTTCAACCCTAAACATCGTGTTTGGCAGGTTTTCGGTTACCTTGCCAGTGACTTCAACAACTTCTTTTTCCATAAAACTTGTTTTTACGTCATGCGTAGCATGATCTAATTTGAGCGTTTAGCGAAAATTATCGCCTGTCTCACCTAGTAGCTACAAAGTAATTTTGTGCGCAGGCATTTTAACACCTCAAGGTTTCTGAGTCAACACTAACGGCCCTTTTTTAGTAACTGCAATAGTGTGCTCGAACAAACCAGAGACAGAAGAATCACTAGTAGCAATCGACCAACCATCTGATAAAAGCCTCACACCTGGCTTACCAAAATTATAAATTACTTCTATAGCTATAACCATTCCCTCCTTTAGCTCCTCGCCGGTCCCCTTCTTTCCTCTACCTGGTACTAACGGGTCCTCGTGAAGCTCGCGCCCCACTCCATGGCCAACTAGCTCTCGTACAACCGAGTAACCCGACCCCTCGATCACGGTTTGAATCTTGTTGCTAATGTCACCTATTCGGGAACCAATTCGAACTTCTTTGATTGCTTCCCAAAGAGCATTCATCCCAACCGATAGGAATTTCTTTCTTTCCGAGCTTACTTTCCCAACTGGAAAGGTGTAAGCCAAATCGGAGTGAAATCCCCTATAATAAGCTCCTAGGTCCGCCCCTAAAACATCGCCTTCACTCAACGTATAGTCACTAGGTACCCCATGGACTACTAAGTCATTTGGTGTAATACAAGTATTGTAGTGGTAGCCTTCTACTTTTTTAAAGGAACTTTCTGCGCCTAAATCTCTAATTTTTGTTTCTGCAATGGTATCGAGCTGGCTAGTTTTTATGCCTGGCTTGATGTTTTTGGCGATTTCTATCAGTGCGGCGGCCGCAATTTGGCCAGCCCTATACATTATTTCTATTTCGGATTGCGTCTTTAAGTAAATCATCAAGTTTTCCCCGCACTATTTCTATTGGTGGGGTATTATCCAACTGCACGATTCTAGCTCCCTTGTCTTCGAATAATTTTATAAGCGGTGCGGTTTCTTTTTTATAAAGATCAAGTCGCGTCTTGATTAACACGGGAGTATCATCACTCCGGCCCCTTTTAAGCAATCTCTCCATCACCACCTCTTCTGGTAAAGTAATGCAAATCAATGTATCAATTTGAATTGGTAGGGAACGGGCTTGCGAAAAATTCCTTGGATACCCATCCAAAACTACCCCTTTAGACAAATCGAGCTGTCTAAGATGTTCATTAAAGACCTCTATTGCAATCGGGTTTGGTATCATCAACCCTCGAGTTATTCTCTCATTAATTTGTTGGCCCAGAGAAGAATTTTCCCTAGCTAACTCTCGAAACAGGTTTCCAGTGTAGATATACGGCACATTTAGTTTTTCGGCGATATAGCGAGCGTGCGTGCTTTTTCCCGATCCTTGGGCTCCAAAAACTAAAACATTCATCTTTTCATCTCAAGAAACCCTCGTAACTTCGCATTATTAGTTGACTCTCCATTTGTTTTGCTGTTTCCAAAACTACCGAAACAACAATCAAAAGACCGGTGCCACCGATTGCTAAGGTGCTAATATTGGTCAGACCGGTACTAGCAAAGGGTAGAACGGCAACCGCTCCCAAAAATATCCCACCAACTAGAGTGATCCGGTTAATAATGTAAGAAAGGTAATCGCTAGTTGCCCGGCCTGGCCTGATTCCAGGGACAAAACCACCATATTTCCGCAGATCGTCAGCGATCTTATTGGGCTGAAAGGTGACTGCGGTGTAAAAATAGGTAAAAGCTAGTACCAAGACGAAATAAACAGTGCTATAAAATGCGGTATTGTTAAAAAGGTCCCGTACACTAATGGCAAAATTTCTAATCATCTCGTTTTCTGCTGTAGCAAAAAAAGTAGCAAGCATCCCCGGCAGTAAAATGATCGAAACAGCAAAGATAATTGGGATTACCCCGGCTTGATTGATACGAATCGGTAGGTGAGTTGAGCCGCCCCCGTAGGAGCGATCGCCTCTTACTCTTCTCGCGTATTGAACTAAAACACGGCGATGCGCCTCGTTGATTACTACTACTGCTGCAATCACCAAAATTGCCCCAACTAAAATTAGCACGATTTTCAGAGCGTTTTCGGCCGAAAAAATTGTTGCTGTCTGACCAAAGGTTACTGGCAGTCTCCCTAAAATACCGGCGAAAATTAGAATCGATATTCCATTACCAACTCCGTATTCCGTAATCAACTCTCCAAGCCACATCAGAAGGATCGTACCGGCAGTCATCGTTACCAAAATAGTTAGCATTTCTAGTGGCGAGAGGCCTGTGAGAGCGCTTCCACCGCTGCGACGGAAAAAAATTATCACTCCCCAAGCTTGAAGAAAAGCTAAAGGAACAGTGAGATAGCGGGTATATTGGTTGATTTTCTGCCGACCATATTCCCCCTCCTTCTGAAGAGCTTCAAGGGCAGGGACTACGTTGGTTAGAAGTTGAAGAATAATGGATGCGTTGATATACGGGTTTAAGCCAAGGGTCATAATTGAAAAATTAAAAAGCGTACCGCCAGAAAAAAGGTCTAGTAGTTGAAAGATTTGACTTTGCGAAAAAAGGTTCCGCAAAGCAGTAACATCAACACCGGGAATTGGAATGTGAGCGATAATTCGGAAAACAACAATTATAAAAATGGTGAATAGAAGTTTTTTTCTTAGATCCTGTGAGTTCCAAATATTAAGCAGGGTTTTCATTTACTATTTCTCCTCCTGCTGCCAAAATTAATTTTTTTGCCCTCTCAGTGGTAGGCAAAGCAATTTTTAAGACTTTCTCCAGTTTGCCGGTAGCAACAACTTTTATTTTAATATTCCTTGCGCTTTTTGGTACTAAGGAAGATTGTCGCAAATTATTTTCATTAACTGTACTTCCCTCACGTAATTTGTTCAATTCACCCGTAGTAATAGTCATTGATTCTACTAGTGGTTGATTCCTCACACCACGCCGCTGCGGCAACCGTCGGTAGAGGGGAAGTTGTCCTCCTTCAAAAAGGTTTTTTATGCTCTCGCGTTTTTTTTGTCCCTTAGCCCCTTTGCCGGCGGTTTTCCCTTTACCCGATCCCTCACCACGACCAACTCGTTTTTTAGATCTAGTTTTAAGTTTTGATAAGTTTTCTAATTGCATAATTCCCTTACTAGCTAATTATTGTTTGCTTTTTTAACTTTTTTCGTCGCCACTTTCTTTTTTATTGCCTTTGACTTTTTCTTCTCAACTTTAGTTGCAACTTCTTCTTTCCCTACTTGGTCTTTGGGTTTTTCTTCTGAGGGCCCGTCTTGACCCGCAATCTTTGGCGAGTCAGGCTCGCTCGAGCTTGTCGGTTTACCACTCCCTCTTAACTTACTTACTGGTATAAATTTCCCCAAAGCTTCCAGGGTAGCATAGACATTCGAAGCTTGGTTGGAGGTGCCAAGCACTTTTGATAAGATATCACGGATACCAGCTGCTTCAACCACGGCTCGCACTGCTCCACCTGCGATTACACCGGTTCCCCTGGATGCGGGTTTAAGTAAAACTTTCGCCGCTCCTCTTTTAAGATAGATCTCATGAGGAATGGTCGTTTCTACCATTGGGACCGAAATTAAATGTTTCTTCGCGTAAGAAACGCCTTTTCTAATCGCATCCGGCACAGCCGGTGCTTTACCTAAACCAACTCCCACCCGGCCGTTTTTATCACCAACGACCACCAAAACAGAAAACCCGATTTTGTTGCCTCCAGCGGTCTTTTTAGAGACTCTATTTACTTGGACAATTTTTTCTTCAAACTCTCTTTCACCAAAAAATTCTCCCATAGTAACCACCTAAAATTCCAGCCCGGTTTCCCTGGCACCATCAGCTAGTTTTTTGATACGGCCGTGATATAAATAGCCGGCTCGATCAAAAACTACTTTTTTAAATCCTTTTTTCGTGGCTTTCTCGCCAATCAGCCTGCCAACCAAGAATGCTTTATCTATCTTGGCCATTTTTGTTGTTTTCTTCAAGTCTTTTTCGCTCGCCGAAACTAAAACCTCCCCAGCCTCATCATTAACCAAAGCTGCGTAAATATGTTTGTTTGAACGAAAAACATTCAGTCGGGGCTGGGTTTTTGTGCCGACCACCTTTTTTCGAACCGAAAGTTTTCGTTTTTCCCTCGCTTGTCTTTCCATAATTTTCCTAAATTACATCATGCTTTAGCAGGTTATAGTCTTCTTAAACTACACCACGCTTTAGCGGGATATAATTTTCCTAAATTACGTCACGCATTGCGGGACAATAATTTTCTTAAATTACCTGCCTCACCAGCAGTCAGACGTCACCCAGTGCGGGACAATATTAGGTTCCCGCCCCTGTACCTACCTTAGCCGCCTTACCAGGCTTAAGTCTGATTATCTCACCCTCGTACCGGATACCCTTTCCCTTATAAGGGTCGGGTGGCCGGACGTTTCTAATCTGGGCGGCGGCCTCTCCAACTTTTTCTTTATCAACACCAGAAACTGTAATTTTATTTTCGGTAACCGAGAAGGCCACCCCTTCCGGCGCTCCAATTTCCACTGGATGAGAAAAACCGACTGTTAAAACTAATTTTTGACCGGTAAGATTCGCCCTAAAGCCAATACCGGAAAGCTCCAAAGTCTTCTTAAATCCTTTTGTCACACCTTCGACCATATTGGCAATTAAACTTCGGGCCAGTCCTTGGGAAGGTCTCGCTCCAGAGATCTCAGCTTTCGGCTCAACAAGCACCTTTTTGTCTTCGAGTTTTACTCTAACCCCTCTAGGTAGCTTCAAAGAAAGCTCGCCCAACGGGCCTTTAACCACCAATTTGTGGTCTGTTTCTATTTGAACATCATCTGGCAAAAAAATCGGTTTTCGACCAATTTTACTCATTGTTGTTCCTTTACCAAATCTTCAATAAAATTTCTCCGCCCAACTTTGCTTTTCTCGCTTCCGCACCAGCTTGGATACCTTTGGAGGTGGAAAGAATAACCTCACCTCGTCCGCTCAACACCCTGGGTATTTTTTTAGCTACTGTATAAACTCGTAGCGAAGGTTTTGATACCCGTTCAATACCATGCAAAGCGGGTTTATCTTCGCTATAGCGTAGCAAAACCTCTAATTGATTTTTATTTACTTTTACCGCATCGATAAAGCCAAGGCTCGCTATTTCCTCGACAATTTCTTTTTTCGAGCGAGAATAACGAAGATTCACGGTCTTCTTTCTCGCTAAGTAACCGTTCCTGATAATTGTGATTGCGTCAGCGATTGGGTCCATCTTTTTCTCCTACCAACTAGCTTTCGTCAGCCCTGGTATTTCCCCTTTATGGGCAAGATTACGGAAACAAATCCTGCAAATACCAAATTTTCGCATATAGGCGCGGGGTCGACCACAAAGTTGACAGCGGTTCTTGCCCCGCACCTTAAACTTTGCTTCTCTTTTTGCCTTAACAACTTGTGATTTTTTAGCCATAGGTTTGTCTTTTAAACTAAGACGCTTTGACCCCAGCCTCTTCTTTCTTTATCTTTGGCTTAGTAAAAGGTACCCCAATCTTGGTTAAAAGGTTCTTTGCCTCATCAAGGGTCCTCGCCCGCGTTTGAATTGTTACCTCCAAACCAATTGGTGACTCTTCCTTAACGTACTCAATCTCAGGGAACACAGTGATTTCCCGAAATCCTAAGGTGTAATTACCCTTTTTATCAAATGCTGTGTCCTTAACTCCTCGGAAATCCCGCAAACGAGGTAGGACAATTGAGACCAACTTTTCCAAGAAATGGTACATCCGCTCACCCCGCAGAGTAACTTTGGCTCCGATCATTTGGCCTTTTCTTATCTTAAACCCTGCAATTGCTTTTTTTGCTTTTGTAAGAAATGGTCGCTGACCGCTAATTTTAGCCAGGCTTCCCACAATTTGCTCTTTCATTTTTTCATTTGGTGCTAGTCTCCCAAACCCTGTGTTCAAAACAACTTTTTCTATCACCGGCACCTCGTAAATGTTTTTTTTATCAAACTCCTTCATTAAACTCAGTCGAACCTTCGTTAGGTATTTTTCTTTCAAATTTTGCTTTAAATTTGCTGTTTGCATTTTTTACACACCCTCGTCTTTTGACCTTCTTGACTGGCGGTAACTACCCGAGTCGCTAAATTACACTTTGGGCAAACCAAGGCTACCTTCGAGGCGGTCATAGGCTTGGTTACTTCAATAATACCACCAGCTACCCGACCTTTTCTCTTGATATGTTTTTTACAAATATTCACCCCGGCTACTAAAACAACACCGCGGCGAGCGAAAATCTTCTCCACTTTACCCTGCTTACCTTTGTCCCTGCCTTGTAAAACTTGTACTTGGTCGCCAACTCTTATCTTCATAGCTCAAATTACCTCCGGGGCAAGAGATGCGATTTTTAAGAAACCTCTCTCGCGAACCTCTCGAGCAATCGGTCCAAAAATTCGGCTGCCGCGTGGATTACCATGAGCGTCTATCACTACGGCCGCATTTTCATCAAAACGAATGTAAGAACCATCCCTCCTTCTTATCTCTTTTTTGGCACGGACAATGATAGCACGAACCATCTCCCCGTCTTTAACCGAACCTCGCGGGTCAGCCAATTTAACCACTCCCGTTATCACTTCGCCAACTCGGGCAATTTTTTTGTTTCCCTTACCCGGAAAGCCAATCATCATTAATTTTTTAGCTCCACTGTTATCGGCAACAATTAGGATGCTTCTTGATTGAATCATTTTTTGACTATCTCCTCAATTACGAAATGTTTATCTCTGGAAAGTGGCTTAGTATTTCCAAGTTTAACCATGTCACCCACTTTTACACCGAAAGGGTCGTGAGCTTTAAACTTTTTTCTTTGTCGTATTCTTTTCTTATAGAAAGGGTGGGACACAAGGTGCTGCACCTCAACGACGGCTGTTTTTTGCATTTTTGTACTAACAACTCTACCTTTAAGTTCCATACTAAATAATCAATTTTTATTTCGCAGAGCAGATTTTACTCGGGCAATTTCTCGCCGTATCTTTCCTGGTAGGTGGATATCTTTAGTTTTTCTTTGCGCGATAGATACCTTTGTATCAAGGAGTTCTTTTTCCTTATCCCCTAAAATCTTCGCCAACTCCGCTACTTCTTTCTGGTTGTAATCAGTTCTTTTGTTCGTCATAAATCCTTAATTAAATCCTCATTCTTCTAAGCTAATAAACCTGGTTTCAATCGGCAGCTTTGCTGCTGCCCTTTTCATCGCTTCGGTCGCTACGTCTTTTTCAACACCACCCATTTCAAAAAGGACAGTACCTGGTTTGACAACAGCCACATAATGATCCACCGCTCCCTTACCAGACCCCATTCTTGTTTCCGCTGGCTTTTTACTAACTGGTTTATCTGGAAAAACCCGTATCCAAATCCGGCCACTGCGTTTTGTATAATGAGCTATCGTCCGTCGGGCTGCTTCAATCTGACGAGCACTTAACCAACAAGAACGAAGAGCTTTTAGTGCGTACTCACCGAATTCAATCGCTGAACCCCGACTAGCTTGGCCAGCTCGTCTTCCTCGAAAAGCCCGGCGATATTTAACTCTTTTTGGTTGCAACATCGGTTTACTCCTTCTCCTTTTTGTGAATCCAAACCTTGACACCTACAACCCCAGCGGTTGCTGTTTTAGCATCTACTTTGGCGAAATCAATATTGGCACGCAGTGTCGAGGTCGGTATACTACCCCGAACCTCTTTTTCCCTTCGGGCAATCTCTGCTCCACCAAGTCGACCTGAACAAATTATCTTTACTCCAGCAGCACCAGCGCCCATTACTCGATCAATAGTCTGAAGCATTACTCTTTTTACTGAAAAGCGCCTTTCAATCTGGTCAGCGATACCTCGAGCAACTAAATAGGCGTCTAAATCAGGGCTTTTGATTTCTTCGACATTTAAGGAAACCTTTTGTCCTACCTGCCCCTCAACTGTTTTCTTTAGCTCCTCTACCCCAGAGCCTCCTCGACCAATTACCATCCCTGGTCTAGCCACCCGCACGCTGATGTTTATTTTTCCACTTGATCGCTCAATAATCACCCTACTTACTCCCGCTAGCTTCAACTTACTCATAATTAAGCTACGGATTTTCACATCCTCCAACAAAAGTTCCTGATACTTTTTATCGTCGCCGGCAAACCAGCGAGACAACCAGTTACGCCTTAGGGCAAGCCTGACTGCTATTGGGTTAACTTTCTGACCCATATCTTAAATATCCTCCAAAACAACTTTAATATGACTTGTCCGCTTTAAAATTGAATGGGCGCTGCCTCTAGAAACGGGCCGCCACCTTTTTAAGGCCGGTCCCTCATCAACAGTTATTTCTTTAATGATTAATTTATCCGCGTTTACTTTGTTGTTGTGCTCTGCATTTGCTATCGCCGATTTTATAACTTTGAGCAGAGGCACTGCGGCTTTTTTCGGGATAAACCTTAATGAGTCCACCGCTAACTGGGCTTTCCGCCCCTGGAAATTTTTTACTACTGCTCTTACTTTTTTAGGCGAAACTCTTAAATTTTTACTAATTGCGCTTATTTCTACCATATCAAAACTCCTCTGGCTTTATGTTGGTGTCAATATTCGTTTACTAACCTTGCCGTGACCTGTGAACCGGCGGGTTGGCGCAAACTCACCAAGTCTGTATCCCACCATCGCCTCACTAATAAAAACGGGGACGAAGGTTTTACCGTTATGAATGGCGAGAGTTACACCAACCATTTCGGGCGCGATTTGGCTATTCCTCGCCCAAGTTTTTATTGGTGTTCGCTCCCCCGATTCTTTGCTAGCCCGAACTTTCTTTAGCAATTTTTGATCGACGTATGGACCTTTCTTTCCTGATCTAGCCATAAGCCTTACTTTCTCCGCTCCAGAATAAGTTTGTCTGAAGGCTTTTGTTTTCTTGTTTTTTTGCCTAAAGTTCTTTTCCCTGTTGGGGAAAGTGGGGAGCTACGACCAATACCACTACGACCTTCACCACCACCATGTGGATGGTCTCGCGGGCTCATTGCCACACCCCTAACTGTTGGTCTTATTCCTCGGTGACGAGTCCGACCGGCTTTACCAACAGGGATGTTTTTCCAATTAAGATTGCCAAGCTGCCCGATCGTTGCTAATCCCTCTATCGATACTTTTCGCAACTCGCCGGAAGGTAACCGTAGATGGGCAGACGTTCCTTCTTTAGCAGCCACTGTTGCGACACTACCAGCACTGCGTGCCACCTGGCCTCCTTTTCCAGGAGTAAGCTCAACGTTATGCACCTGAACACCAATTGGAATATTTTTTAGTGGCATTGTATTACCTGGTTTTACTTCAACCTTTTCGCCAGAAATTATTTTGTCTCCTGTCTCTAAGCCAATCGGAGCAAGAATGTAGCGCTTTTCACCGTCAGTATAATAAAGCAAAGCGATCTTGGTGTTTCTATTGGGATCATACTCAATCGCCGCTGTGCGTGCTTCCACTCCAAATTTATCTCTCTTAAAATCAATCTTGCGATAAAGCCTTTTGTGACGACCACCAATGTGGCGGACAGAAATCTGACCACCAGCACCTCTCGCACCGCTTTTTGGTAAAATCTCCATTAAGCCTTTTGCGGATTTAATCTTTACTTTTTTACTAATTTTAGTTTTTTTCACAGCACTTTCGGTCATAGTTTTTAACTATCTCTAATCTAGCCGGTCTCAAAGGCTGGTATTTTTTGTCCCGCCGCGATTTTAACAGTCGCTTTTTTAAATTTTGTAGCGGCCCGGGTCAGTTTTGTTCCTCTTATCCGAACTCTTCGGCCTTTCATTATTCTGGTTCTCACCACCAAGGCATTGACGCTGAAAGCTTCTTTTACCGCTTGGGCGATCTCTTTCTTATTCGCTTTAAGATCAACATCAAAAGTGTACTTACCGCGAGTTGCCTCCTGAAGGCTTTTTTCAGTTAGAATCGGTTTTCTAATTACTTTGTTTGTTTCCACTCTTCCAGCGCTCCTTAAACTTATCGACTGCCTCTAAGGTAAAAATTAAACCAGGAAATTTTAACACATCAAGGGTATTTAAATCCAGTGCCCGGGTAATTCCAACCTTTTGGAGGTTGCGAAAGGATTTCACAACCGTCTCGTCTTTGTCCGGTAGAACTAAAAGAACCTTCTTTTTATCTTTCAAGGCGCTTTTCCCTAGAAATTCCACCGCTTTTTTGGTCTTTGGCCCTTTAAACTCCAGCTTATCAACGATCGTAAGGGATTTTTCGGTAAGTTTAACAGAAATCGCGGTGGCGAGGGCTTTAGCTCGCATCTTTTTGGGAAGCACAAGGGGGGTGCCGCCTGGCTTTGGTCCAAAGACAATTCCACCACCCCGCCAAAGTGGGGAGCGGATACTGCCAGCGCGGGCACTTCCAGTCCCTTTTTGTCGGTGAGGCTTTCTTCCGCCACCAGCTACTTCTGCCCTGGTTTTAGTCGAAGCTGTTTTCACTTTTTGTCTATCTAAATAGACCCGAGCTGCTTGAGCTAAAAGAACAGGGTTTGGTTTTTGACCAAAAATTTCTTTCGGCAGGTTTATTTTCTTGATAACCTCACCTTTTTGGTTATACAGTGAGGTAATGAGAGTATCTACCTTTTTACTCTTTTGGTCTTTTTTTGAACTCGCTATTTTCTGTTTTTCGGTACCCTGGCTTTTTTCTCTCGTACTCATTATTCTTCTACCTTTGTCGCCCCCTCGGACTGTCCTTCTTGACCAGTCCCTGAAGTCGGAGCTTCAACTGACTCTTGTTTTACCTCTTCGGGAACCTCTTCTTCTTTAGCCGCCACTACTGGTGTTTCAGGAATCTCCAGTTCGTGATAAGCTTTTTTCTTCTTTTTTGACTTTTGTAAGAGGAGGAAACTTCCCCGCCATCCGGGAACTGAGCCTTTAACTAGCATCTCACCCTCTTCTTTGTTAACCTCTATGATCTCTAATCCCTGGGTGGTTATTCGTTCATTACCCATATGACCAGCCATTTTCAAACCTTTATAAACTCTACCTGGGGTAGTCGTAGCACCAATTGAGCCTGGTGCGCGTTCTCGATCTGACTGGCCATGTGTCCTAGGTCCCCCGGCAAATCCCCACCGCTTTACTACACCAGCAAAACCTTTACCTTTAGAAAAACCAGTAATATCAACTAATTGGCCTTTCCGGAAGACCTCGTCAAGGTTAATTTCTTTCCCCAGCTCTAGATCACCTTCAAATTGGACTTCTCTGACGAGTCTTGGTACTTCCTTTAAACCGGCCTTCTTAGCAGCCCCGACCTGAGGTTTTTTTGCGCTTTTACTTACCCCGGTACCAATCTGTACAGCTTTATAACCATCCTTCTTCTGATCTTTAATTACCATACCATAGGCTGGCGACACCTTTATTTTCGTCACTGGTACCACCCGACTATGTCGGTCAAAAACTTGGCTCATTTCAACTTTTTCACCAATCATTCCTTTAATCATACAATCATATAATCGTCTGATTGCATCTCGCGTAGGAGCTGAGCGACGCAGAGCGCGAAGCGATCTTAACCGCAGGCGCAGAGCGCGAAGCGATCTATTGTTTCTCTAGCGAGATATAATTTACCAACAAATTTGGGCCTTTCGGCCCTAATGCATTTATTTATAGTTTGCCTAATAGCTGTCAAATCTTCTACATCTTTATTTCGATATCCACTCCTGCCGGCAGCTCGAGGTGGGCTAGCGCATCCAGTGTCTTTGGCGTTGGTTCAATAATATCAATCAGTCTTTTATGAGTCCTGATTTCAAACTGTTCCCGAGCATCTTTATCAACATGAGGGGAGGTAGTCAAAGTATATGTTTCCCGCTCAGTTGGAAGGGGAATTGGACCTGCCACCTTCGCGCCGGTACGGATAGCGGTATCCAATATCTCCTCTGTCGAGTCATCGAGAACCCGCGCATCGTAAGATTTTAAACGTACCCGGATACGTCCTTTAGGCATACAGCTAAAATAATTCCTTTATTAGGGCTTTTAAGCAATAATCTTAGTTACAACACCGGCACCAACTGTTTTACCACCCTCTCTGACCGCAAAGCGTAGTCCTTCTTCTAGAGCAACTGGGCCGATTAATTTTGCTTTCACATTTGTATTATCGCCTGGCATAACCATTTCTGTTCCCGAAGGAAGAGTAACTTCGCCAGTAACATCAGTGGTTCGCAGATAAAATTGCGGCTTGTAGCCAGAAAAGAATGGTGTGTGGCGACCACCCTCTTCCTTGGTTAAAACGTAAACTCCAGCTTCAAACTCGGTGTGAGGCTTAATACTACCAGGTACTGCTACTACTTGCCCGCGCTCAACATCATCTTTTTCTATACCACGCAAAAGTAGTCCAATGTTGTCACCAGCCTGACCTTCATCTAGGCTTTTTCTAAACATTTCTACCCCCGTGACAATTGTCGAGGTGGTTTTTGGTCGAACTCCCACTATCTCAACGTTATCGTTTACTTTGATCTTCCCACGGTCAACCCTACCAGTAACAACCGTGCCACGACCTTTTATTGAAAACACATCCTCAATTGGCATTAAGAAGGGCTTATCGAGATCACGGGTCGGGGTAGGGATATAATCATCCACTGCCTTTAAAAGCTCTTCGACACTTTTTTCTGCTTCGGCATCTCCCTCCAAGGCTTTCAAGGCGCTCCCCCGAATTACAGGAATTTCTTTACCTGGAAACTCGTACTTTGTTAGTAGCTCTCGGATTTCCTCTTCCACCAAATCTAGAAGGTCTTTGTCATCCACTGTATCTACTTTATTCATGTAAACAACAATCGCCGGCACACCTACCTGGCGGGCGAGTAAGATGTGTTCTCTTGTCTGGGGCATCGGACCATCAGCAGCAGACACAACTAAAATAGCACCATCCATTTGGGCAGCACCAGTGATCATATTCTTAATATAGTCAGCGTGTCCTGGTGCATCAATGTGAGCGTAGTGACGCTTTTCTGTCTCGTACTCCACGTGGGCCAAAGCGATCGTAATTCCCCGTTGCTTTTCTTCGGGCGCTTTGTCAATTTGATCAAAGGCAATATATTCAGCAAACCCCTTCTTAGCTAAAAGTTTGGTAATCGCGCTGGTCAGAGTAGTCTTACCGTGGTCAACGTGACCAATCGTTCCTACATTGATGTGGGGCTTTGTTCTTTCAAATTTTTTTCCTTCTGCCATTAGTACCTCCTTAAAGTTTAGGCAGGTGTTTATTAAGATTCAACCTAGCAATTTTAGTGATTTGAAACCAAGAAGTCAATCCCCCTTCGCTTAAGGCTTCTGGTCGTAACGCTTTGCAGATTTAAAATAATTATATTTCGTAGAGAAACAAGCGCGAGATATAATCTCTCGCGATTATAGCGAAAAACATCACTACCTGTCTTTAGCTACTTTTCCTGCCCTCTCGGTAAGCTGAGCAGCAATATTTGCCGGTACTTCCTCGTAATGGGAAGGCTCCATATTAAAACCTGCCCGACCACTAGTTAAACTTCGCAAGGCTGTTGCATAGCCAAATATTTCCGCTAAAGGAACCAAGGCCCGAATCACTCGGGTGTTACCTCTTGCTTCGCTGGATTCAATTCTTGCACGCTTTGAGGAAAGATCACCAATTACTTCGCCCATAAATTCCTCCGGCGTAACTACTTCAATCTTCATGATTGGTTCTAGCAACACTGGGAGAGCTCCTTTTGTTGCTTCCTTTAAAGCAAGTGAGCCAGCAATCTTAAAAGCAACCTCTGAAGAATCTACCTCGTGGTAACTACCATCGTAAACAGCCGCTTTCATATCAACCATCGGATAACCGGCCAGGACGCCAGAGTCTAATGCCTCCTTTACTCCTTTTTCAATTGCCGGAATAAACTCACGTGGAATAGCACCGCCAACAATTTCGGAAGCAAACTCATAACCTTCACCTCGTCCCTTTGGCTCGACGCGAATGAAACAATGACCGTATTGTCCTCGACCACCAGTTTGCCGGATGTACTTCCCTTCACCTTGAGAGGTCTTTTTGATTGTTTCTTTATAAGCAACTTGTGGCCGGCCAACATTCGCCGCTACTCCAAATTCACGCTTCATTCGATCAACAAGAATCTCCAGATGCAGCTCTCCCATCCCTGAGATGATCGCTTGACCGGTTTCTTGATCAGTTTTTAATTTAAAAGTGGGATCTTCTTCGGAAAGCTTGACAAGAGATAAGCCCATTTTTTCCTGATCAGCCTTTGTTTTTGGTTCAATAGCCAAAGAAATGACTGGTTCGGGAAAACGGATTGACTCAAGGACGATTCGCCTGGTTTCATCGCAAAGCGTGTCACCAGTAAAGGTGTCTTTCAAACCGACCGCCGCACCTATTTCGCCGGCAGAAATTTCATTGATTTCTTGGCGAGTATTGGCGTGCATTAGAAGAATCCTCCCAACCCGCTCTTTAGTCTCTCGGGTTGAATTATAGCTATAGCTTCCAGCGGAAAGTCTCCCTGAATAGACCCGAAAGTAAGTGAGTCGGCCAACAAAAGGGTCAGACATTACTTTAAAAGCAAGAGCAGCAAAGGGCTCGTCATCGCGGGTTTCTCTCTCTTCCTCTTCACCAGTTTTAGGGTTTTTACCCTTCACTGGTGGAACATCAAGTGGCGACGGAAGAAAATTAATCACCGCATCCAGTAGGGGTTGGACCCCTTTATTTTTTAGAGCGCTGCCAGCTAAAACAGGTACCACTTTGGCAGATATAGTAGCCACTCTCAATCCCTTGGTTAACTCATCTGTTGAAAGTGCTTGCCCGCCAAGATATTTTTCTAAAAGCTGATCTGTAGAGTGCTCAGCGATTTGCTCAACCAGGACCGAGCGGTATTCTTCAACCTTTTTCTTTAAATCTGCTGGAACATCGGCCGTTTCTGGATGAGCACCAAGCTCGTCAGTGTAAATAGTCGCACGCCGTGTAATTAAATCCACCACGCCTTTAAAATTGCTTTCTTCACCAATTGGCAGCTGCAAAGGATGGGCGTTGGCACCAAGGCGTTCCTTAATTGAATTCAAACTCTTATAAAAATCACCACCGGTGGCATCAAGTTTGTTAATTAAACAAAGCCTGGGAACGTGATATTTATCGGCTTGGCGCCAAACAGTTTCACTTTGTGGTTCAACTCCCATTTTTCCGTCGAAAACAACAACGCCGCCATCAAGAACTCGAAGCGATCGTTCTACCTCAGCGGTAAAATCAACGTGACCAGGTGTATCAATGATGTTAATTCGGTGCTTTTCGTCTTTCAGCGGGCCAACCTTAGTTTCCCAGAAAGTAGTCGTCGCTGCGCTGGTAATTGTAATTCCCCTCTCCCGCTCTTGGGCCATCCAGTCCATCACTGCTGTACCCTCGTGAACTTCACCAATTTTGTAGGTTTTACCAGTATAAAAAAGGACGCGCTCCGTCACCGTGGTCTTCCCGGCATCAATGTGCGCAATAACTCCTATATTTCTGATACGTTCTAACGGAACTTCCTTCGCCATGGTAATCAAATGTTAAATTACGTAAATTTAAAATTCAAAATTTTTCTTTTTGGTTTTTTATCTGTCATTTTGATCTTTGATATTTAATGTTTAATATTTTACCAATTTCCCCACGAAAAAACACCTGCCTGGTGTTTTACGGAACTGGCGTATGATAGCAAAAACCACCCAAGCTGTCAACGGTCTTACAAATAATTTTCAATAAATCCCCCAGGTCTAAGAATTTTAATTGGTAAGTCTATCCCCAGAACTTGTGGGTTTAAAAAGTGTTTCTTATCAAGCGTAATAAGAAATTGGGCCTTTGAAACAATAGCGGCGGCTAGAATTGGTGCGTCTTTTGCTCCAACTAAATACTCCCAACTCTTTTTAGCTCTTGCCCGGTTTGTATCAAAAAGTTCTATTGTTACCTCATCTAACAAATCGTAAAATCTTAAGAGGGCAGCCTCTGTCGATTTTTCCCTTAAGTTTCTTTCCGCTTCTTTAACTGCCAGTCTCGAGGAGAACAATCTAAGTTTACCAGCTCTTGCTAGTTCGACCACATAAGCTGAGCCGCCGGTCGGCGAATTTGCTGCCGAAAAAAGAACATTAGCGTCTAGAAAAACTTTGATCATTGAAGATAGAGGAGTTTCTTAGCCTTTACCGAAGCTTTGGGGGAAGTCTTATCAGACTTTTGAAATTCCTTTAGCCGCTCTTTAGTGTAGATTTCGATATCTTCATCCTCAAAATAACGAGCAAAATCCTCAATTGGAACCAAAACCGCCATTGCCTTTCTGTTCCTCTTGATCAAAAAGCGGCTCTTCCTGTAAAAGGTTTCGTCCAGGAACTCGCCTGGCCTTTTTCGCAATTCCAACATCCCAATTGTCTTAATCATACTGTTGTAAGTATAACAACTGCAACAGTTTTGTCAATTCCTATCCGAACCCCAACCAACCCCAGGGGTTGATTACTATGGGAAACTTGACAAAGCCCCCCCACTGGTCAATAATTAAATCGTAACCATGAAACGTGCCTACAACTGGCTGATCGGAACTCTAGCTGTAATTTTACTCATCATCAGTGCCTTCGACTTGGGCGTTTATATTAATAAATCTACAAAGTCTTCTTCTCCAACCAAACCTCAACAATCCATCGCCCAAAAACCTTCCGATGAGCAAGGTAAGGTGTTAGGAGGTGGCCCCTGCTCGCCTTATTTCACAATTAAAGATAATAATCTGTCGCCCAGCAGCAGAACACAAACGGAATATTATATCAATAATAAGTACTGTGTGAGCTTTCAGAACAACGATTCCGCAGCGAGGTTTGTATTAGCGGATGACGGTAGTTGGTCTCTGGAATTAAGTGTGGCAGGAGGGGCCGGTTCGATCCGTAGTAAGTATTTTGACAGTCCTGGTATTTACCCATTTCACCTCCAATCCAACCCATCTGCAAAAGGCGTATTTTATGCTGGGGTAACTGCTGATAGTCAAGCCCCGTCGGTACCGGGAAATTTAAGGACGACAGCGGTTTCAAATACAAGCGTTACCTTAGCCTGGAATGCCTCAACTGATAATGTCGGCGTAACTGGTTACAAGATTTATCGGAATGGTCAGCAGATAGCAACCACTGGTTCTACTTCCTACACCAATAGCGGATTAGCACCCGGCACTTCCTACAGTTGCTATGTCAAAGCTTATGACGCAGCAGGCAATCTCTCTGGTGCTTCCAACACGGTCTCTGTTTCGACGGCACTAACGATAAAGGACGTGGTTCTTCCGTCAACCTTTACCCAGGCAGGATCATCAACAACTAACTTGGTAGCTATCACTGACCCGGCAAATGTGGCTAACTTGATTGTTGAGGTAGTCGGTAAAAATAAAATTGGCTGGGCTGAACCGGTCAATCTTTCCTCACTAGATACGGCTAACAAATTTAAATCGCTAGATGCTTATGTGAAACTAGCTGGTTTGGGGATTGTTGAGCTTGATTCAAAAACCCTTCCCGAATTAAATAAAAAAGCCACGATTACCATGTTTAATCTACCTTTTGTTTCAACACCGAAGGTTTTGGTAGATGGGAAGATAAATCCAAAGGTGGTTTCCAACATCAAATACTCAAAAGGTACTCTTACTTTTAACACGTCTCACTTTACAAAATTTGAAGCGGTGCCAACTTTGGAAGTCTTAGAACCCAAGAGTAACTTCACAGTTAACAAGCCAAATATTACTCTCAAAGGTAAGGTAACCGACCCAACTGCTTCTGTTTCGGCCAAGCTTAACGGAAAGGATTTAGGTAAACTCAAGGTTGCCACCGAGAGCGGCCAGTTCTCGAAGGATCTAACCTTAACAAAAGGCAATAATACAATTGTAGTTTCTGCTGTTAGTAAGTTTGGCCCGCCGCTAGTAGCAACAGTTAGTGGCGTATTTAAACCTCAACCAATTACAGCCGCGATCGTTCTGGTTGGCAGCGCAGTGTTAGTTGTAATACTAATCGGAGTAGTTGGTTGGTGGTATTACACAAAGCGATTAATCAAATCCGTTCCTTTCAAACCTTCAGAGAATCCAACCAAAACCCCTACTACCTGATGGTTTTAAGCTGTTTTGATGCTGAAAGAAGGGCAGATGCTTTTAGATAGTGCAACCGAAGGGCACTATCGCAAAGCGTTCGTACCTTGATCTACCATCTAAAATAATCCACTCGTAGCTATAGCCCATCTAATGATCGCAGCACGCGCAGTAGCCGGCTTCTGGCAACGACCAGAAGGCATAGGCTACGAGCGGGCTATATCTTCTCCGAAGATTAGCTACTGCGTGTATTGCGATCAAGCATAATCTAACGATTATTAGCTTGATCTAGAGCAAAGGCCTTTAGAGAGTGGAGTGCTATCGAAACAGCGATTTCGATAGTAGCGCAACTCTCGCAAGGGCTTTGCACCTTTCGTTACCAACGAAAATGCGCAAACGCTTTATTCGCCTCTGCCATCCGATGAGCCTCATCACGTTTTTTGATCGCTCCACCAGTTCCAGCCGCTGCATCAAGTAGCTCAGCGGCTAATTTATCAATCATTGTTTTGTATTCACTATGCGGACGTTGCTTGGCAAAGGAAACGATCCAGCGTAAAGCTAAAGATTCACGACGATCGCCTCTCACTTCAGTTGGAACCTGATAGGACGCGCCACCAACTCGGCGAGGGTGTACTTCTAGTCTTGGCCCAACGTTTCTAACCGCTGCCTCTAAAACCTCAACTGGGTTTTTATCAGCTGCTTTAATCTTTTCGAGGGCTTTGTAAACAATTTTCTCAGCCACCCCTTTTTTGCCTTCTTCCATCACCCGGTTGATTAATCGGTGGGCTAAGCGGCTTCCATAAACTGGCTCTGGTTCAAGTTTTCTTTTTTCTACTCGTCTTCCCCGCATATGCGATAAAATTCTAAATTCTGATATCTAAATCCTAAACAAGCTCTAAAATCCAATTTTACAAATCACAAAATGTTTGGAATTTATAATTTGTAATTTAGAATTTATTTCGAATTTAGAAATTCGAATTTCGGATTTTTAATCGTTATTCTTTTGGTTTTTTACTCCCATATTGGCTTCTACCCTGTTTTCTATTTTCTACACCCGCCGTATCGTAATGTCCACGGATAACATGATACTTCACACCTGGTAAATCTTTCACCCGACCGCCACGCACTAAAACAATCGAGTGTTCCTGCAAATTATGGCCAATGCCTGGAATGTACGCGGTTATTTCTTTTCGATTTGATAACCGCACTCTAGCGACTTTCCGCAATGCCGAATTTGGCTTTTTTGGCGTCATTGTTTTAACCACCACCGCTACTCCCCGCTTTTGGGGATTGGTGGTTGGTTCCATCCGTCTTTTAGAGGCGTTAAAGGAACCCCTCAGGGCTGCAGCCTTAATTTTTTTGCCAGTTCTTTTTCGTCCTTTTCGAACAAGTTGTGTAATAGTCGGCATACGTCAGTAAACAGTCAGCAGAAAGCAGTCAGCGAAACAGACCGTTTTAAACCAGATGATTATATAAGAAAACTGCTTGGGCGTCAAACATTACATGAAACCCGTTGCAAGACTATCAGAATCTCTATTGTTCGAGGGCAGTCGAGAACACATTTGACACTTGGTGCAAGCTTCTCGACCCTCCGGCGAAGCCGGATCGCTCGAAGAGGAAAGGTGTTTGCAATGAGCTCCTGGCTTATATTAATCTAAAAGATTGCAGCTAAACCTTCTATCTAGTATAGTCTAAGTATGCAAGTGGGTATTGTCGGTTTGGGAAAAATGGGTTTCAACTTTTCCCTCCGCCTTTTAGAAAAAGGTTATCAAGTTGTCGGTTTCGATAATTTAAGCGAACCTCGTGAGCAATTGGCCAAACAAGGTGGCATTAACACTAAATCGCTAGAAGAACTTTGCACAAAATTGGCATCTCCACGTATAGTTTTACTTTCTGTTCCTCACAGCGCCGTCGAAGAAATCCTCTTTGCTGAAAGCGGCTTAGTTAACTATTTAGACCGTGGTGACATTATAATCGATGCGGCCAACGCTTACTACAAAAATTCAATCCACTACTTCCAAAGATTAAAGAAAAAAGGAGTTGATTACCTAGATATGGGCGTTTCCGGCGGACCGGGCGGTGCTAGGAATGGCTCCTCGATAATGGTTGGTGGGAACGAAACTGTTTATAAAAAAGTGGAGGAGGTTTTTGCTGATCTGGCCGCAACCGATGGTTACGGCTATATGGGGCCAGCCGGCGCTGGCCATTTTGTCAAAATGGTCCACAACGGCATCGAATATGTCCTGATGGAGGCATACGGAGAAGGTTTTGAACTACTGGCTAGCGGTCCTTACAAAGAGTTGGATCTCGCCAAAATCGCCAAGATTTGGAACCACGGTGGCGTTGTTGCTTCCTTCGTCTTAGATAAAATTGAGGCGGTTTTTGCCAAAGACCCACGCTTGGAGACTATTGAAGGTTTCGTGGAAGACCTGGGCGAAGGTCGCTGGGTTGTCCGCGAGGCAATTGGTGCTGAAATACCAGTTGATACGATTGCGGAAGCTCTATTTGATCGCTTCCGTTCCCGCCAGAAAGATTCATTTTCCGCTAAGCTCGCCGCTGCCCTTCGTCACGAAATCGGCGGTCATTCAATAAGAGCAAAGAAGTAATCTTTCCTCACGCTACTCCTTTTTTCTTGTCAATCGTCTTTGGTCTTGGCGGCTCTTCTTTTATAACTTCTCTGTAAACCTTACCGCGTAAAGTAGCTGCTTTTTCGATCGCTTGGAGGAGTTGTTTGCGAAGTTCCAGGTCGGGAGGCGCTGTTTTTAAAGCACCGGAAAGTGCCCACATTAGGCGTTCTTGTGAGGCTTTAAGTTTCTCAAAAATCTCCTCTTTAGTCGGCACATGACCAAATTTTTTGATCAGCTCCTCTTTTTTCTTTTTAGTCAGTTTGGATTTCGCCATTATTTTAATTTTAACAAATTTCTTTAAGCACTTTTAGGTTTTTTAGCGCGGTTTAATCTTTCTAGAGCGATTTCGAGAGCAGCGGTACGGGGTGTTGTTTTATCCACTTTGACTTTCTCCAAAACCAACCGGACATTTTTTCTAATCTTTCGCTTAACCAATTTAAACATTTGCTTGGGATTGTAGCCTCTGTGTTCGGCGTAGGAAGAAATAACTCCGCCAGCATTGGCGATTATATCAGGAATTATCAAAACACCTTTTTTATTTAAAACAAGCTCGGCGTCCGGACGAACTGGCAAATTTGCTGCCTCGACAATTATTTTTGCCTGGACTAATTTTACATTCCTGTCAGTGATTACTCCTCCCAGTGCGGCGGGAACCAGAATATCCACAGGCAGAGAAAAAATTTCTTCGCTCTTTAATTTTTCGCCATCTGGATTCTCCGCCACTGTTCCCTTTTCTTTTTTTACATCAAAAATCTTTTGAATGTTTAAGCCTTTCTGGTTGTAAGTCGTCCCTCCGCTATCTGAGATGGCGATAACCTTGGCCCCTTCTTTTTCTACCAAATTAGCCACAAATGTACCAACATTACCAAAACCAGCCACCGCTATTTTCATACCTTTAACGCTTTTCTCCAAGAAACTCACCCCTTCCAAAATCGCTTGGACGACACCAAAACCGGTTGAACCAAACTCGTGAGGAATCCCGCACTCCACACCTGGTTTAACACACATGTTAGCCGGTTTACCGGTTGCGGCTTTGAGCGAACCATTTGCTTTGACAAACTCGGCCATTTCACGCTCGCCAGTGTTAACATCTGGGCCAGCAATGTAAACTGTCGGGCAAAGCGGTTTTATCGCTTTGGAAAAAGCTCTCACTAGGGAACGCTTTTCTTCCCAGCTTATTTTTTTAACGTTGGCGATAACTCCTGACTTTCCACCACCGAAAGGAAGCTCCGCCAACGCATTTTTGTAGGTCATCACCCTAGCTAAATGAAATACTTCTTCCAAATCGACCGATGGTGTCATCCGCAAACCACCTTTCGCCACTCCCAACCAAGTATTATCAATCACCAAAAACCCGTGGAGCTTAGTGTAAGGATCATAAACCTCAATTAATTTTTCTGGGCCCAAATGGTCGTGTTTAATCATAAACTAACAATCGCTTTACTAATTGTTTTAACGACATTCTTATCAAGCGGTGAAGGTAGAATTTTGTTGGGCGTTGGTTTGGTAATCATGCCAGCTAGTACCTCGGCAGCTTTTAGCTTCATTTTTAGATTAACTCCTTTCGCATGAGAGTCTAAAGCACCGCGAAAAATGCCCGGGAAAGCCAAAATGTTGTTAATCTGGTTTGGAAAATCGCTGCGACCAGTGGCAACGATTGCTGCACCGGCGGCTTTCGCATTTTTTGGTAAAATTTCTGGGTTTGGATTGGAAAGGGCAAAAATTATCGGATCCGGATTCATTCGCTTTATAAGCTCCGACGTCACCCGTCCCCGACCCGAAACACCAATAAAGACATCAGTCGCCTCAAAAGCTTCTTCCAACGAACTGGCTTGGAAATAGTTTTTCAATTGCGTAATCTCTTTTTTATATTTATTAATATCTTTGCGAGTTTCATTTATTGGTCCGCGAGAGTCAACCATCACTAGGCAACCCGGTTTAATTAATTTCGCTGTGGCAATACCAGCCGCACCAGCGCCAAAGATGACAACTTTAATATCACTTATCTTTTTACCAACCACCTTCAATGCGTTAATAAGCGCTGCTGAAACTACCACAGCTGTGCCATGCTGGTCGTCATGAAAGACTGGAATACTGATATTCTGCAGCTTTTCTTCTACTTCAAAGCAGGCTGGCGCAGCGATGTCCTCCAGGTTTATACCACCAAAACTAGGAGCGATAGCTTTGACAATTGAAACTATTTCATCAACGTTTTTTGTTCCCAAAACAATAGGAAAAGCATCAATACCAGCCAACTCTTTAAACAAAAGGCACTTTCCTTCCATCACTGGTAGTGCTGCCTCTGGTCCAATATCGCCAAGTCCTAAGACGGAAGTACCATCCGAAACCACAGCAATGCTGTTACCTTTATTTGTCAACTCGAAAACTCTTTCTTTATTTTTGGCAACCTCCAGGGAAACTGCGGCTACTCCTGGGGTGTAATAAGTAGAGAGGTCTTCCCGGTTTTTTATCTTGACTTTTAAGGCTATTTCAATCTTTCCCCGCCGTTTAATAGCACTCTTTAGAGCCCTTTCGGAAAAATCCATACATTTTAAGATACTCTAATAGAAGGGGTGCGCGCAAGAGAAGATTTAAATTAAAAGCCTACCTGCCGACAGGTAAGCCGGGAAAGTTGCCATCCAGCACCATTCTGGTGCGGGACAGCAACTTTACCTCGGCTAAAAAGGAGGTGAAAAATGTCTCTAGTTTTACCAGAGACGTTTTCCGGAAGCAAAGCTTTCCGTAAAATACCCGAACATTTATACACTATAGTGATAAGTTTGTCAAGCCCCAAGCAAGGTTTTACCCCCTCTTCTATCTCCTAGATTGACAGCTGTGCAGCTCGCTATTACAATGAAGGTGTTAGTATTTTTAACAATTCCTTCTTCTTATTCCTCTGTCGCTGCTGACAGGCAGGCGTATTAGGTTTCCCTAGTACCGATCAGCTGAATAAGTAAGTGGGGTAGAACCGAGTCTGACTCGGTAGAAAGGATACCCAAAGATGGGTAAAAAATTATTTGTAGGGGGTTTACCCTACGCCACTACTGGTAGTGAGCTCGAAGAGCTCTTCGGCCAAGTTGGAAAGGTCGAATCTGCTGATGTTATTACTGATCGCAATACTGGCCGCTCCCGCGGTTTTGGTTTTGTCGAAATGGCAAGTGATGATGACGCCGCCAAGGCCATTGAAAAACTTAATGGCAATGAAGTTGGCGGTCGCAATATCGTCGTCGCTGAAGCAAGACCTAGAGAGGAACAGCCCGAGGAAGAGAAACCAAAGGAATAAAGGTTTTTAAAGTTTAAAAATTTACCAGACAGACCATCTACACAATCAAATAACTTTTCAGACTCCGTTATATTGGTAGCCCGATTTTTATTTATCTTCTCCAATCCCCTGTCTAGGTGACTGTGTTCCCCTGTGATATAATCAGTCACATGGAACTAATACGTCTTTCCCCCTCCACACTAAATCTTTTTGCTGAGTGCGGTCGCTGCTTTTGGCTGCATATTAACAAACGAATTCACCGCCCAAGCGGCCCTTTCCCTTCGCTCCCAGGCGGTATGGATAATGTTTTGAAATACTACTATGATAAGTTCCGCACTGGTGGAAAATTACCGCCGGAGATAGAAGGAAAAGTGGCAGGAAAGCTTTTTCCTGATTTGGCTAAGATCAACCACTGGCGAAATTGGCGCACAGGTCTGAAATACATAGACCAAGAACGCAATGCAAAATTAATTGGCGCTTTGGATGATTTACTTGTAGTCGGTGATAAATATGCTCCTTTGGATTATAAAACCCGCGGCAGCATAATTAAGGAAACGTCTCACACCTATTACCAGCTGCAACTTGATCTCTACGCTTTGTTGCTCAAAGAAAACGGTTTAGCCCCTGCACCTTTTGGCTATCTCGTTTTTTATTCACCAAAGGAGGTTTCGGAAGGTGCAGTAACTCGCTTCACGGTTGAACCGGTCAAGGTGGAAATTGATGCCGAATCCGGCCGGACTGTTTTTGAAAAAGCAATCGATCTTTTAAATGGAGAGATTCCTTCTCATCACTCCGATTGTGCATACGGCCTTTGGCAACAAAATGAAAACCTTTAAATTACTCGCCAATCAACTCATTGTGGTAGAATAAAAATATGGCCACGCAGGTTAATGTCTCTTTAGTCTCCATGGATCCGGCAGCTGATCCCCAACAATTCGTCATTGAGGTACGTGGCGATGATGGTATAAAAACCACTCATCAAGTTACCCTCCACAAAGATCTGTATATTCGCTTAACTGGTGGTTTGAAATCGCCAGAGGAGCTAGTGAGAGCTTCTTTTCAATTTTTGCTCGACAAAGAACCAAAGGAAAGTATTTTACAATCCTTTGATTTGTCGCAGATCCAGCGGTTTTTCCCCGAGTACGAGGTGGTAATTTCTTCCCAAATAATTAAGTAGATGTACCTTGCGTGGCTGGGCTGAACCCAGGGGTGGCTTCAGCCTTTTGATCAATTGGTAGAACTTTTGGTTGTTCTTTCGCCTTATTTCCTACAAAAATCGAAACGATGAATAAAACAATAGCCAAAATAATAGCACTACCATAAATCATTAGCATTCTTTTGAATACATCGGTTGATATCGCGGATATTAAAGTTTTAACCGATCCAGTTAACTCCTCCCAACCCGGTCCTTTTAACCCATCCGTAGCTGCTCCTGTTATAGTAGCAAACAGGAACATTACTGGGAGAACAGATAATAATCCGAGGAATCCAGGTACGAAGAAGGCAAGGGAAACTTTGCGCAGTTTCGATTTCAAACCCTCTGCCAGCAGGAAAATTATTAGTAATAAAACGCCACAAACCGCTCCTAAAATAAGTGGGAATTTTTGGAAGAGCTGAGAAAAGCTCCTTAACGTTTTTGTTTCTTCGTTGTCTGGATTAACGATTTTTACTGGTTCGGAAAAAGGCTTAATAACTTCCTCAGGCAGTGGTGTCCCTTTTGTATTAGAGTAGACGACCAGTTTGTCTTTTAAATCAACAAAACTAATAGTCGGAGCAGTTTCCGTCTTTCCAGAAAACCAATTATAAGTAGAATCGACGACTTGCTCCGTTTTTTCCTGCAAATAGTCAGCGGTAATTTCCTTAGTCAACAGGCCTTTTAACTCTATTTGAAGGTCTTCAGGGATCCCTCCTCCCTCCTCATCTTCGGGAAAGACCATCAGTTGAGGCACCGACTTGGCAACAGACTCATACGTCTTGCTTTCAAGCAATTTTGCTTTGATGTAATCTGGTGTGGCGAAATAATTAACTAAGTATGAGCCAATGGCCAATGGGGCAATCAGAAAGAAAAAGAAAAAGCAGATCCCGGTAAAAAACCCTTTCATTTAAATTATTATCTAATAGATCCGCCCCCGATGCAACTACTTTCAAAATCTGCGTTGCAGCTTGACAACAGTAGGTTCTAAAACGAAGTGCAGCACCTTAAGGTAAAATATTTACCTTTGAAAGGTGGTGCATTAAATTGAAAGGTTACAAGCATTTAAAT
>Ga0154803_108_pt1 | contig 23399 bp, 26 predicted proteins | sample Rifle2008BG16ft_FD_105811 | JGI IMG/M metagenome (GOLD analysis project Ga0154803, IMG submission 105811) | Candidatus Woykebacteria bacterium RBG_16_44_10
ACTGCCTCATAAGAAACTCGAAAAGTACGTGAAGGAAAATGGTGGAGCACAATTTGAAATACCGTACGACTCCCTTGAAGTGACGTTATAATTGAATAATGAAGAAAATAGTAATAGCCACCCATAACAAGGGTAAATTGGAAGAATACAGAAGTTACTTAACACCACTAGATTATGAGGTCGTTGGTTTAAGCGATTTGGGTATTAGTGCCAAAAGCCCGGAGACAGGCGAGTCTTATTTTGAAATTGCTGAAGGCAAAGCATTTTTCTATTCCAAATTCACCAAACTACCAACGGTCGCGGAGGATTCGGGTCTAGAAATCCACGCGTTAGCGAACTTTCCTGGAACCGAAAGTGACCGTTGGCTGCAAGGTACTAGTCGGCAAAAAAACCTAGCCATTATCCAAAAGATGGCTAGCATTTCCGATAGACAAGCTGTCTTCAAGGTGGTTATCGTTTATAAACACAAAAAGCGATTAGTGACATTCACCGGCGAAATGAGGGGCGAAATAGCTGCTAAACCAGAGGGTGTGATGGGTTTTGGTTACGATCCAATATTTTATGTACCGCAGTTAAAGCGCACCCTAGCCCAGGCAACCCAATTTGAGAAAAACCAGCTTTCATTTAGAGGACAGGCGATGCAGAAATTGGCTAGCTACTTAACAAGATATAAACCAGAATGAAGAAGGTGATGACGTTTGGCACATTTGACATTCTTCATAATGGGCATTTAAGTTTTTTCCGCCAGGCAAAAAAGCTGGGGGATTACCTGATCGTTGTTGTTGCCAGAGATAAATTTGTTAAAAAAGAAAAGGGAAAACCACCGAAAAACGGCGAGCGTTTTAGAGTTCGCGCCGTCCGAAACCTAGGTTTTGTTGATAAAACTCTGTTGGGATCGCGCGTTCACAATTTTTACCGAACTATCCGGACCTACCAGCCAGATATGATTGCCTTGGGTTACGATCAAAAACCCTCAGTAAGGGATCTAAAAAAGGGTTTGCGAAGACACCGACTAAGGGATATCGGTGTGGTAAGGCTTTGGTCTTATCGACCCAATATATTTAAGAGTTCACTTTTGGCAAATAGAAACTAAAATGGTTTCCACTTAGTCGCCTTCCCAGCGATATTTCTTTTGAGGGTAATAAAAGGATTTTAAAAATTTTGCAGAAGCGTTATACCCGTTGATTGACACGCTTCACCAGCCCGTTTATCCTTATCTTAGATGCTGGGAAAATTCAAACTTGCACCGTTTCTTTTGATAGCTTTAGGAGTTATTTTCTTATTAAATAACTTTGGTGTTTTACCCTGGTCTATTTGGACAAATCTTTGGAAGTTCTGGCCGGTTATTTTAATTCTCATTGGCGTCGAATACTTGATCGGACAATCTATATCATTAAAAACGACTGTACTACTGCTACTTCTCATATTCCTGATACCGATAATCGTGGCCGTCAACCCCTTTACCAAAAACCCGTTAGCAACCGAGGAATTGGCTATATCAGAGGAGTTGGGATCTTTAACAAAAGCAAAGATAATCATAGATCTACCGGCCACAAATCTAAATATCGACTCTTCCACGGCGTCAGCTAAATTAGTCGAAGGAAAAATATCGTTTAGTAAAGCAGCGGAAAAACCAGAAGTTTCTAACGAGGAGAGCCTGGGTCAAGGTATATTTCGACTAACTCAAAAGAGTACTAGTGGTATACCGATAATTTCTAGTATTCGTAACAATACAAATCTGCTCCTAACTCAACAAATCCCTCTTGAGATTCAAATAAACACTGGCGCTTCGAAGGAAAAACTAGATCTTAGTAAACTTCGGATAGATTACCTTGAGATAAATTCACAGGCTTCTGATCTCAATATAATTTTCGGCAGCTTATACTCGGCCAGAGTGCGGATAAAAACTAGTGCCTCGACACTGTCTATCAAAATTCCAAATGAAATAGAGGCCAGAATAAAAATAGATTCAAAGGTAAAAAGCCTCTCGATAGCCGATCGGTTCAAAAAAAAAGGTGGGGCATATGAAAGTACCGATTTCGACAAGGCCTTTACCAGATTAGACATAGAAATTGATTCGGTCGCTGGCTCTATAACTATAAAGTGATGTATTTTTCAAAAGCAAGTACCCCCTTGACAGCTTTTAGTCAGGAGCCTTAAAATTAACCAGTATTATGAAAAGAGCCCGATTTCTCATTACTAATATGTTCTTGGTAATCCTTATTAAGGGGCAAGAGCAAACTGCGGGGGAAACGCGCTAACGCACTTAAAATAATTTGACTTTACCCAAGACCCCCGCAAGGGGGTTTTTCAGTACTAGGAGGGTCCCAAATAGGGATATTTAAAGCTTCACTCGGGGGCGAGTGTCTTTTAGGCAGGTGAGATTCCTACCCCCTCCATCTTGGCGGAGAGCCGCAGTGGGTTTTCTGTGGGGTGTATGAAGACCGGCGGGCGTAGGTCCTAAAGACTTCATAAACTTGAAGGTTCGAATCCTTCCCTCTGCCGCCAAATTTATAATTTCGCTTGGAGGGGATCAATGACGGATGAGAGATTTGCAATTATCACGATCAAAGGGGGAAACGGGGATCTTACGGCGTTTGCCAGCCCGATAATAGAAAACGGCCTAAAACGCCACTGCACCTTGAAAATAAATGACTCGATCGGAGAGGGGTTCATCCAATACGTAGTATCAACTGAACCCACAGGAAGTAGCTTCAGGAGAGAAGTAGGTAACAACCATGGTAGGTTCAGCCCCTCGATTTCATTTTCTATCCCATTGGAAAGTGATGAAACTAGGGGGCTGCTCATCTCTAAACCTGGTGAGGCATGGTTGCCTTCAATAGTGGTCAGTCCAGATATTAGTAGGAACTGGGGTTACTCTCAAGACTTCGCCGAACGTTATGTCGAGAATACTAACAGAGGAAAGGAGTAGTGGAGTTGCAAAAGCAAGAGGATCCCGAACCTGGTGACCAGGAAGAAGAACAACACCCCTCATCGCAACTACCCACAAAGGAAGGGGATTTATCGTTCGAGCGCAGGACTTCATCTCTCTACCCACCGGCAATGACCCTTGAAGGTCGAGTGGAACGAGAGGTGAATAGATCACGGTGGGGCATGAATGACTAGCATTCTTTCAAGGAGGGCCTAACGTGCAGCTACCCGATTCGCTCGAAAAGACTAACGATTTGATCGCTGCAAATCTAGAGGAGGCGAAGCGAATCCAGGCTAAACTCGATTCAGGCACGATCAATCCTTGGAGCCGAAAGAGAGCTCGACTAGAAGAGAGAATGGCCCGGCTCTTTGAGCTCAACCAAGCACTCACTAACCACCAAATGGATCTGGTGAGATGGAATAGAATTCCGTTCTCTCCACCAGAACCTCATCCAGTACCGGTCTCCACTGCTCACTAGAGAGAGACCCGGAAGTGACTTGAGATCGATTTCAACCCCAGCTACGAGCCCAGTTACGCGGCTCTGGCTGGGGGTTTTTCTTTTTGGAAATCAAAATCTGGAAAACTTAGCCTGCATCTGGTATAATTCCGCCTGTTATGGAATTGATCCCGATGGTTATAAAACGCGATCCTCGCGGTGAGCGGGCCTATGATATTTACAGTCGACTGCTGGAGGAGAGGATCATATTTATCGGTGGTCCAATTACCGACGAAACAGCCAACGTAGTGATTGCTGAACTTCTGTATCTTGAGAATGAGAACATGGAAAAAGATATCAGCGTTTACATAAACTCTCCCGGCGGTTACGTACATTCCACCCTAGCAATTTATGACACAATGAAGTATGTTCAACCTGACATCTCAACTGTCTGTGTCGGAATGGCGGCCTCTGGAGCAGCCGTTATCCTGGCTGGTGGCAAAAAAGGCAAGCGGTTTGCTCTTCCCAACTCAAAGATCATGATCCACCAACCGATGACGGAAATTTCCGGGCAAGCTACGGATATTAAAATTCACGCGGATGAAATTTTGAAGTTGAAAAGAAAACTAAATGAGATCTTAGCCGGCGAAGCAAAACAGTCGATTACACAGATAGAGCGAGATACCGAAAGGGATTTCTTTATGTCTGCGCTAGAAGCGAAAAAATACGGTATAATTGACAGCGTGGTCGAAGCAAAAAAAGCAAGCTTCCTCAGACAACCGAGGAAAAATCGTTTTCCATTGCACCAGAAGGCGGAAAAAATCTTACGTTAATTTCAAGGACGGTTAGCTCAGTTGGTTAGAGCGCTTGCTCGACACGCAAGAGGTCACAGGTTCAAATCCTGTACCGTCCACCATTTTTTCTGATGCCAGACGGACACGACTCAAAAGAATATATCGAAGTTAGTCCTCACCGAGGGCATACTAGAATTCACATTTCAACCTGGAAAATGATCTTAAATAATTTTCTAGGTGGTTTATTTTGGGGCTTAGGAACTGTACTCGGAGCAACGGTAGTGGTGGGATTGCTTATATTACTCCTAAGCAAATTAAATTCAATACCAGTGATAGGTGATTTTTTTAGCAGTGTTCTCCAATCTCTACAACCCTAGAACACACAATGGTTAAGGATTATTCCATTTTGCGACATTCTGCCGCCCACCTGTTAGCTGCTGCCGTCCAGAAGCTTTGGCCAAAAACAAAATTCGGTATCGGACCCGTGACGCGGGACGGTTTTTATTATGATTTTGACCTCCCAATAAACATCACCGAGAAAGATTTAGAAAAGATAGAAAAAAAGATGGGGGAGCTGAAAGTAAGAAATCTGGAATTTAAACGCATCGAAATGCCGTTAAATGAGGCGGTAAAATTAGAAAGTAAGCGCGGGCAAATGTACAAATCAGAGTTGCTTGCGCAAATAAAAGAAACCGGTGATACAAAAGTCGATCAAGAAACCAAAATCGAGCGAGTTAGTAAACCAAAGAAAAAGGTAACAAAGGTCTCTTACTACCAAGCTGGTGAATTTGTCGACCTTTGCACCGGACCACATGTGAAAACTACAGCCGATATCGGTCATTTCAAACTGTTAAACACAGCTGGTGCTTATTGGCGCGGTTCGGAAAAAAATAAAATGTTGACGAGAATCTACGGCGTAGTGTGGGAGACCAAGGATGAGCTAAACGAGTATCTCAAGCATCTTGAGGAAGCTAAAAAAAGAGATCATAAACGAATTGGTGCTCAGCTTGGGCTTTTCACTTTTCTGCCTCAAGCTCCAGGAATGCCTTTTTGGTACCCAAAAGGTCTATCTATCATAAATCAACTAAAGGAATTCGTACGAGCCGTCAATACAAAATATGGTTTCCAAGAAATATCAACTCCACTTTTAGCCAAAAAGGAGGTGTGGGAGACTTCAGGCCACTGGAAACTTTTTCGGGAAGATATGTTTACCTTTAATATTGATAAGCAAACCTACGCCCTAAAGCCAATGAACTGTCCGGGGACGCTGCTTTTGTACAACACAAGGCATCATAGTTACAAGGAGTTGCCTTTGAAATACGCCGATCTTGACACTCTCCACCGGTATGAAGAGTCGGGAACCTTAAACGGGCTGTTGCGCGTCCGTGAATTTTCTCAGGATGACGCTCATGTCTTTCTCACCCAAAATCAAATCAAGGACTCTATCGGCGAAACAATAGAAATGGCGAAAGAAGTTTTCGCCAGATTTAACTTCAAGCCAACTTTCTACTTAGCAACCAGACCAGATAAAGCGATTGGGGACACTCCCACCTGGCAAACAGCTGAAAACTATTTAGAAGAAGCCTTGGTTGCTAAGAAGGTTGACTATTACCTAAAGCCGAAAGACGGTGCCTTCTACGGACCAAAAATAGATTTACACATCGATGATTCTTTAGGTCGCAATTGGCAATTAGCAACTATTCAGTTAGATTTTTCTATGCCAAAAAGCTTCAAAGCTACCTACACCGACGAAAAAGGCAAAAAGGCAACACCAATAATGATCCACAAAGCTATCTTGGGTTCATTTGAGAGGTTTGTAGCGATTCTAATCGAACATTACGGCGGCGCTCTGCCGACTTGGCTCTCTCCAGTACAGGCTACTGTGATACCAATCACGGAAAGGAGTACGGATTACGCAACAATTATTCGTAATACTTTGTTACAAAACAATTTCCGTTCTGAAATTGATAATCGGGCCGAAACCATGCAAGCTAGGATAAGGGACGCGCAGCTACAAAAGATTCCTTACATGATCATAGTAGGTGACAAAGAAAAAGTCCAGAAAAAGGTTTCTGTCCGCAGTCTAAAATCTGGCGACGAGGGAACTTTATCATTAGATGAGTTTATCGTAAGACTAAACAAAGAAGTAGCTCATTAGTTAGAATGATAGATACAGCTGTAAAGCATTTTAAAAGTGGCGGTGTGGTAATTTTCCCAACCGACACCTTATATGGGGTCGGCTGCGCAATAAATAAAGAATACTCTATAAAAAGGCTGTATAAAATACGGCGAAATCCAGCCAACAAACCTTCTGTAATATTAGTCAAAGATTTGGATCAAGCTCTCTCTTACGGTTATTTTAATAAAAAGGCCCTTGTCCTGGCGAAAAATTTTTGGCCCGGACCTCTCACTATTATCGTCCAAGGAAAACCAACAGTACCTAAGACTATACGAGGCGAGGGTGGTTCAATTGCCATAAGAGTACCTAAGCAACCAGAACTGTTAAAAATAATTGAAGGTTTGGGCTGTCCAATACTCGCCCCCAGTGCCAACTTTCACGGCCGGAAGGCCCCAAATAGTTTCAAGGAAATTGACAAAAAACTCATCGCTTTGGTAGACTATGCAATCAATCTTTCCAGCTTTGAAGAGGCGGCTTTGATGAATCAGAATCCGTCTACTTTAGTTGATACAACAAAAGAAAATGTGGTAATAAAACGGCAGGGTGCCATTTCTGAACTTGAAATCAAAAAAGCTTTCGGAGGAGCTAGAAAATAGGAAAGTTTTACCGTTTAAATCTAAATATAACCGCTGAAAAGGTTCGTTTGATCGGTAAGGACGGGAAGCAAATTGGTGTAGTTGACATCGTGGAGGCCCGAAAGAAATCTAGAGATGATGATCTAGACTTGGTTGAAATAGCACCAAAGGCAAACCCACCCGTTGTTAGAATAGTCGACTTCAAAAAGTTTAAATACGAGGAAGCAAAAAAAGAACGAATCGCGAAAAAAAAGACTAGGGAAGTGGGTACCAAGGAAATTTGGTTGGGGCCGTTGATGAGTGAACACGATCTAAAAATTCGAGTTGACCAGGCCAGAGCCTTCTTAACTGTCGGTGACAGAGTCAAATTAACTGTAAAATTTAATGGTCGAGAAATTGCCCACCCGGAGTTTGGCTATAGAATTATTGAACAAGCCGTCAAAAATTTGGTCCAGGTGGGCGAAAAAGATTCGGAACCTAGAATGATGGGTAGACGTTTAATTCTGAACCTGAGACCGTCAAAAGGAAGTAAACATGAAGCAAAAGACCAGAAAAACAATCAGTAAAAGATTTAAATTAACCTCTAAGGGTAAGTTAATCAGAGGCCACGCTTACTCCTCTCATCTGAAGGTAAAAAAGAGTAAAAGCAGAATTCGACGTCAAAAAGAACCACAAATTCTGGGCACTAAGGTGGCTAAAAAGATGAAGGCCCTCCTTAAGATATAAAATGGTAAGAGTAAAAAAAGGTCTAATAAAAAAAAGAAGCCATAAAAAAATACTTTCCCAAACAAAAGGATACCGCGGAGCAAGAAGCCGACTAGTAAGAACCGCTAAAGAAGCGGCGATGCACGCTGGTGAGTATGCTTTTGTGGGCCGGAAACAAAGAAAAAGACAGAAGAGAAGACTTTGGACCACCCGGATTAGTGCTTTCCTTAGAGCGGAGGGTATAACATATAGTAGATTTATCAAAGGGTTAAAGGACGCCAAAATACGAATCGATCGGAAAATATTAGCCGATTTGGCTACTTCAGACCCACCGGTATTGAAACAAATCATTTCAAAACTAAAATTATAACCCCATAGAAAACAACGCGCGAAACCCATAGTCTTGACAAATCGCTCAAGCTATGTTAATATTTTGCTGTCCTATTTGTCTTATTTTGCCCTGACCCCGGTATGGGGAGCTCATGTAGGGCAGGCGTGAGCTTCCCATTTCGGGGTTATTTTTCACTTCTAATTAGCTTGCTCCTATGGTAAAATTAATAGGAGTATGGAGACATCGCTAGATAAAATATTTCCCAAATTCCAAGAAGAAATTAGACAGGCCAAAAATAGTGCTGAGGTTGAGAAGCTACGAGTAAAATATTTGGGTCGAAAAAGTGGCATTCTGTCAAAAATTACCCAGCAAATACCCAAGCTCCCCCTTTCGCAGAGAGTAGGTATGGGCACGAAAGTTAAAAATATCAAATCACTCATCGAAAAAACGCTAGCAAGCCGATACCCGCAACAGCAAGAATATCAATCAGAAACTAGAAGTGACGTGACCACCCCCGGCAAAATATTCGAAACCGGCCGAATACACCCACTTACCCAGGTCATCGAAGAAATCAAGGAAATCTTTCACTACCTAGGCTTCATCTGGACAGATGGTCCCGAGGTAGAAAATGACGCTTACAATTTTCAAAAACTAAATATTCCACCAGATCACCCTGCCCGTGACACTCAGCAAACCTATTATCTTAGCAACAACCTACTACTACGTACCCACACAAGTAACATGCAAGTGCGTTATTTGGAAAAGCACAAACCACCAGTCCGAGCCCTTTTTCCCGGACGAGTCTACCGACGTGATATGCCAGACTCCACTCACTTACCCTCATTTTACCAATTAGAAGGATTATTGGTGGATGAAACTGCAAGTATGACGGATTTACTGGGCAGTTTGGACTTTTTTGCGAGAAGTTTCTTCGGTAAAAGGTCAAAAATAAGGGTGTACGGCCATCACTTTCCCTATACAGAACCCTCTATTGAAGTCGAGGTTTTCCACCCTAAAAAGGGCTGGATAGAAATTTTGGGGGCTGGCATGGTCCACCCAAATGTATTGAAAAACGCCCAAATAAGCCCGAGTATGTATCGTGGTTGGGCTTTTGGAATGGGGCCCGATAGGTTGGTCATGCTTAAATACGGTATAGACGATATTCGTATCCTTTATAACAACGACCTGCGCTTTTTAAATCAGTTTTAAGAATGAGAGTACCACTTTCCTGGTTGAAAGATTACGTAGAAATACACGAAGAGCCTACGAAACTCGCTGAGCAGTTACAATATGCCGGCACTAAAGTAGAGTCCGTAGATAAAGTAGATAGCGATACAGTATTTGACCTTGAAATAACGCCAAACCGCCCCGACTGTCTGTCAGTTATCGGTATAGCTAGAGAAATTGCGGCCATACATAACCGAAGGTTGTCTCTTCCGTCTGGATTATCCAATTTTTCTGTCGGTTCCCCGAGTCTACCAGTTAACTTTGTGGTGAGTGAAAAAAGTCTCTGCCCGGCTTACAGTGTCGGAGTTATCGACTCGATTAAAGTTGATAAGTCTCCAGACTGGCTGAGAAATCGACTAGAAAAATCCGGAGTTAGATCTATCAATAACATTGTCGATGTAACAAATTACGTAATGCTTGAAACAGGCCAACCAATGCATGCCTTTGATTTTGACAAGGTACGTGGGACGATGAGAGTGCGAGCTGCTAAAAAGGACGAGCGGTTGGTAAGTTTGGATGGGGTAGAAAGAATATTACCAGACGGAGCGATCGTTATCGAAGACGAAGAGAAATTAATCGACCTGGCTGGCCTAATGGGAGGGGAAAGTAGCGAGGTTGACAAAAATACCATTAGGATCTTGCTTCATGTTCCTTTGTACGACCCTTTAGCAATCCGCTGTGCGTCCCAATACTTGGGTTTAAGAACCCAAGCTTCAAATATCTTTGAAAAAAAACTAAACCCCAACGCTAACCGATATGCCTTTGAAAGAGCTGCTGGCTTGATCAGCGAGGTTGCCCAGGGAAATCTTGTCTCCTCAATAAAAACCGTCGGTGAGCCGACAAAAGAACGCTACATTGACGTGCCCATCTCATTGATCACAGACACCTTGGGAGTGTCTCTTGAAGCAGGGGAGGTGGAAGCAATACTGGGCAGACTTGAATTTTCAACCAGCGTCCAAAGAAAAGATGCGGCTATATTTATCAAGATAGGAATTCCCTTATTTAGAACCGATATTACCGACCCCATTGATATCACCGAGGAGGTAGGTAGGATTTATGGATACAACAAACTACCCAAAAAACTTCCAATCGGCATGCCCAGTGCTGAAAGTCTACCAGTCCAAGATTTTGAGAAAAAGGTAAGAGAAGTTTTAGTATCACTAAATCTGAAGGAGATTTATAGCAGCTCACTTACGAGCACGAGCGTTCTAGAAGATCTAGACATACCTAGCCAAAATATTTTAAGGGTTGCTAATCGTTTAGTGCTAGATTATGAGTATTTGCGCCCAACACTACTTACTGGTCTGGTTACCGCCGCCGCAAATAACATCGATAATTTTGATAGGTTTTCTTTGTTCGAAATTGGTTGCGTCTTTGCTAAAGATCTGGATAAAGACCGTTTACCGAAACAACCCAAGAAAATCGCGGCAATTTTTGTTACTTCTAACTTTAGCTTTGCCAAAGGGGTGGTTGAGGAATTATTTCGCCGACTAAATATAACAAGTTTAAGATTTGAGAAGGCGCCAGACCAACCCCCCTTTGTTAATCCTCTGGCAAGAGTACTGGTAAACAATAGCGACATCGGTTTGGTCGGTAAGATAGAGGAGGAGTCTTTAAGCAAATTTGGTGTGACGTTCCCTACTTTTGCTTTTGAGCTGGATCTAGAAACAATGGAAAAAGGCAGAAGTAGTCTGATTTACAAACCTACGCCTAAATACCCACTGGTAAAAGAGGACATTTCCCTATTCGTACCCAAGAATTTATCTTTTTCCGAGGTTGAGAAGTCGATAAAAGGAGGGGCGGGCAAAAATTTTTACAGTCTTGAACTAGTCGAGGAAACGACTGTATCTGGAAAACACTCACTGCTTTTGAGGGTTAAATATTTCGATACCAACAAAACCCTGAATAGTGTTGAGGTGGAAAGAATCCGAGAAAAGGTTACTGAGGGTCTAAACAATATCGGGGCCGAGCTGCGAGATAGTTAAGACTCTCACGGAGGAGAATTTATAAGTGGCATTCCCACGGAAACCTCAACATCGATCGAGTCCTCGACCGAATCCCCAGAATCATCGTAAGCCTTTACCGTAATTGTGTGATCTCCTGGCGATACTCCAGTAAAAGTATACGAGTACGGTTCTTTTGTTTTAGTGGCCTTTAAAGTGTCATCAAGATAAAACTCCACGGCCATAATTGGGTTGGGTCCGGCCACCTGCGTCTTAACCGGAATACTAAGACCAACACTATCCCCATCGTCCGGTGAAGTGATAACTATACTGAGGTTATCTGCCGCCGGTGTGTAAACGTTCGGATCAACCTTTGTTGGGGGGCAAGGCTTACAATATTTAAAGCTTGGCCTGAACAGTTTGGTATACGGATCGTACAATACTAGATAAACTTTCATCTTGGCTTTACCAGCTGCTTCACAAGACTCATTTGCCAAAAGTCCGGTTGGTGTACAGATCCGAACTTCTTTGTGCATATCATCCTCTTGTGTTGGCACCTGCCACTTGGTAAAAATTTCGGTTTTTGTACTGCTACTATATTTTCCGGGTTTCATACCAGAAATTGAATCGACTTTGGCCGACACGACACCTTTTGGCCTGTTCCAAGACTCAACCTTTTTTCCCGCAAAAAGTTTTCTTGAGATTACCCTATAGATGGGCGCGGCTCCAGTTACACCAGATGAAAGTGATGGATGCATCGGAGAGTTATCGTTATTTCCCACCCACGTTCCAATAACATAGGTTGGTGAATAGCCAAACGTCCAGTTGTCAATTTTTAGCTCGCTAGTTCCGGTTTTGACCGCTATATCTTTTCTAAAATTAAGTTCTCCAGCCCAGTAAGTACCGTAACCGGCGTATTTGGCGCTCGGATCGGAAAGGATATTATTTACAAGGTAAGCATGCTCTGGCTTTATAACCTGGCGGGGTGTCTCTGGATTTTTGAATTCTTCAATAACGTTTCCTTGGGAGTCAGTGACTTTTAATATAACCACTGGGGATACCGACTTACCCCCGTTCCCCAAAATAGCATAGGCATTGGTAAGTTCTTTCAACTTTATTGCTCCACCACCAAGAGTGAGCGATAAACCGTACTGAGACGGATCGGTCAAAGTAGTAACACCCACGCGCTTCATAGTCTCCAACATGTCTTCCAATCCGTTGACTCCGAGCATCTTAACGGCGGGTATATTGTAGGAATTACCAAGTGCTGGTCTGACGGAAATTGGTCCGTGTTCTCTGTCATCGTAATTACCTGGTCGGTAACCACCGCCAAAATCGGTTCGAATATCAATGTACATAGTGGCTGGAGTGTAGCCTTTTTCAAAGCCAGTCAAATAATTAAACGGCTTGAGGGCACTGCCTGGTTGGCGAATCGCCTGAGACACAATGTCGAATTGGCCAGGAATATCTTTCGCAAAGTAATTTTTTGACCCCACCCAAGCCAAAATCTCACCGGTTTTTGATTTTTCAATCACCGCCGCACCATTACCGACTCTTAGGTAGTTTTCGGCAGCGACCTGATCTCTCACCGCCTTCTGAGCCATATTTTGGAGCTTTAGATCAAGAGTGGTTGTAACCTTCAAACCACCTTCCTGAACAAGTTTCGCACCGTATTTTTGTTCGAGCAGGGTTTTGACGTGAATCGCAAAATGAGGCGCTTTTATGTCTTGGCCAAACGAGGCAAATTTTACCTTGGGCAACTCTTGAGTAGCTTTTTCTTCCTGTTCTCTAGTGATGTAGCGATCTTCCCTCATTCTTCGCAATACATTTTTTGTTCGTTCAATGTAGGCTTGCGGATCTGAACCAAAGGGGGAGTAAACGGTCGGGGATTGGGGCAAACCAGCCAAAATAGCGCTCTCAACGAGACTCAACTCCCAAACATTTTTTCCGAAATACTGGTTTGCGGCCGCTTCTGATCCCCAAGCTGTTCCGCCGTATGGTATTTCATTCAAATAAATTTGTAATATTTCATCCTTAGTGTAACGCCTCTCAATCTGGATAGATAAAATAAATTCCTTTACCTTCCTAGTGAGGGTCCTCTCTGGGCTAAGCAGGGCGTTTTTTACCAACTGCTGGGTAAGGGTCGATGCTCCAGTGACTCTTTTTTGGAAAAGGGCGTCCCTCACTGCCCGAGCCAAGCCAAAAAAATCAAAACCCTTATGTTTGTAAAAATTTTTATCTTCGATAGCAATCGTCGCGTTTTGTAAATCCTCGGGAATTTTATCTAGTTTTACTAAGGTCCGATTTTGCTCACCGTAAACGTTATAAAGCAGAGCGCCGTTGCGGTCATAAATCTTGGTTGACTGTTGGAAATTTTTCTCGGAAAGCTTATCGGGCGAAGGCAGGTTTCTGGCGAAAAAACCAAAGGCTACGGCCGTAACAATCAGGGTTAGAACAAATAATATAAAACCAACGGTGACCAAACCGCTAAAAATTCTTAATTTAAGATTCCGGGATTTCCTCCGCGATAAAATACGTCTGATTCTTGGAGGAAGTGGTGTAAAGGTAGGGTTCATAGCTTCTAAGAGGTTGTATTATACCACAAAAGTAGCTAATATGTGAGGGTATGGTTGGTACTGAGCATCTTTTTTCCCGCTACGTAGAGGCAGTCTATCCTTCCGAAGATTTCCTGGAAAAGCGACTAGCCGAGGCAAAAAAACTCACTGTCTATTACGGAATCGATCCAACTAGCCCGCTTATTCACCTAGGTCATTCTGTACCGTTACGTTTATTAGGTTCGCTACAGAAGCTAGGGCATAAGGTAATATTGGTTTTTGGGGACTTCACTGGTATGATTGGCGATCCATCCGGGCGAGACGTCCAAAGAAAACCCCTAACTAAAGGCCAAATTTTAGAAAATGCCTCGACCTACACCAAGCAGCTGCAAAAAATTCTAAACTTTGCGGAAAACCCACCGGAGATCAAGTACAACTCCGAGTGGTGGGGAAGAATGAAGCTAGATAAGTTTTTCGAAATAGCCTCACATTTCACCCTTGCCCAACTTTCTGAACGTGACTTATTTCAGGAAAGAAGGAAGAAATCTCAGCCGGTCGCCCTATCTGAGTTTCTATATCCGATTTTACAAGGCTACGATAGTGTGGCGCTGGACGTGGATGCCGAAGTAGGAGCCAGCGACCAGACTTTTAACATGCTTGTGGGCCGGGAAATGTTAAAGATATTTAAGGGTAAAGAGAAACTAGTTATCACCTGCCCTCTCCTTGAAGGAACCGACGGAAGAAAAATGAGCAAAAGTCTGGGAAACTCGATCGACATTTTGGCCCACCCGGCCGATATGTTTGGAAAATTAATGTCGATAAAAGACGGTTTGATTACAAAATACCTAACCTTGGTTACGGAAGTTGATCAGAGATATATAGATGAAGTCTCAAGCCAGTTGAAAACCGGCCGCGTAAATCCAATGGACGTAAAGAAAAAGCTGGCCTACGAGGTAGTTAAGATCTATCATGACGAAAAAACTGCCAAGATGGCGCAGACCGAGTTTGAGAGGGTTTTCCAAAAAGGCGAGCGGACATCTGATATAAAAACGGTGCGTCAGTCACGCTCCATATTGCCGATATCATACGCTTCTCTGGCAACTGTATCTGGAGCTACCACCAGCATTTCAGAAGCCATCCGCCTCGCCAAGAACAGAGGACTGAAATTTAACGGCGAAATAATTCCTGAACCACGTCAGCAAATAACGGAAATTAAAGAGGGTGAGACAATTGTTGACGTCGGAAAGAGGCGGTCTGTTAAAATAATTTGGGATAAATCATGAACTTCATCAGAAAAAGCAAGTGGCTTTGGGTAATAATAACGATACTGGTAGTAGCCGGTCTAATAATTCTACCCTTCTTATACATACCATCCCAAAGTGGTTTTTAGTAGATGAGTCTTCAAGCACCAATTGAACAAGTTCCCAGTGTCGGAAAATTTTACGCTAACAGACTCCACCGGTTGAAAATATCCACTATAGAAGATTTGGTGTATCACTACCCATTCCGCTACGAAAATCTTGGGATAGCAACACCAATTAGCGAAATCGGTTTGGGTGGTCCAAACTCGGCTGCCGGGGAGGTCTGGCAAATACGTAACGTTAGAACCAGGTTCGGAAAAAACTTAACCTTAGCGACCGTAAACGATGGTACAGCCAGTATTGAAGCAGTCTGGTTTAACCAACCGTTTCTCACCAAAGTAATAAAGGCAGGGTCAAAAATAAGCTTGGCCGGACGTGTGGATTTATTTTCCCACCGTGTTTCTTTCATTAATCCAGAATATGAGTTAATTGACGCTAAAGCTAGGAAAAAAAGTCTGCATACCCAGGGATTAGTGCCAGTATATCCAGAAACTGCCGGTGTTAGTTCAAAATGGCTGCGATCTAAAATAATGAGCCTTTTACCGGCTATTCTACCCAAAATAGAAGACCCGTTACCAAGCAGTACCTTAAAAAGCCAAAACCTTATCCCAAAAAGACAGGCTATATGGCAGATTCACTTTCCGACGGACGAGAACCAGATAAACGAAGCGAAAAAAAGATTGTCTTTTGAGGAACTACTCATATCCCAACTTATAGGCTTGGACCGGAAAAACGCTTGGGAAAAAAATCAAAAAGGGTTTAAGATGAGCGTGACTCAGGAAAAGCTACTATCTTTAATTGGTTCTCTTCCTTTTAGTCTTACGGACGCACAACGCCGGGTTATCAAGGAAATATTAGACGATATATCAAAAGAAAAACCAATGAACCGCCTGCTCCAAGGAGACGTTGGTAGTGGTAAGACGGTAGTCGCAGCGGCAGCGGCATACAGTGTTTTTCTGAATGGGTATCAGTCTGCTCTGATGGCACCGACTGAAATACTGGCACTCCAACATTTCAAAACCTTTAGCAGCGTATTAAAACCTTTGGGTGTAAAAGTCTCGCTGCGAACCTCGAGCACTAAAAATAACGAACCTTTCGATATCCTTGTCGGCACTCACGCCTTAATAAATCACGGAGCCGTCTTCAAAAAGCTTGCTTTTGCAGTCATCGATGAGCAACATAGGTTTGGAGTAGAACAAAGAGCGCGGTTAAGGCACAAAGGCAAGACTCCTCATGTCCTTACCATGACCGCCACACCTATTCCCCGTAGTCTCGCCCTAACCTTATACGGAGATTTAGAGGTATCTAGTCTTGATGAGCTACCAAAAGACCGAAAAATAGTAAAAACTTTCGTGGTACCACCAGAAAAGAGAGTCAGCGCCTACCAATTCATAAGAGATAATATTTCAAAAGGGCGGCAGGCGTTTATAATCTTCCCTTTTATTGAACCATCAGAAACGCTATCTAGTGTCAAGGCGGCTAAGAAGGAGTACGAATACCTAAAAAAAGAAGTTTTTCCTGATCTTTCGATCGGACTATTGCATGGTCGGCTAAAGTTGGCGGAAAAGAAAGATGTTTTAGAAAGATTTAGTCAAAATAAACTAAATATCCTGGTATCGACACCTATAGTAGAAGTCGGTATAGATATTCCCAATGCGACAATTATGTTGATTGAGGGCGCCGAAAGATTTGGTTTGGCCTCTCTCCATCAACTTCGGGGAAGAGTTGGTCGTGGAGCCGAACAATCGTATTGTTTCCTCTTTAGCGAAAGTTCCAGCCCCAATGTCTTACAAAGGCTTTCAGCGCTCGAAAAATACCACCTTGGCCTCAAGCTAGCGGAGATAGACTTAAAAATGCGCGGCCCGGGTGAAATATACGGTACCGCCCAGTCAGGTATACCAAGCTTCAAAATTGCCAGTCTTACTGATCTACCGCTTATTAAAGCAACAAGAGAGGAGGCGGTAAAACTTTTTAATAGCCGCGAAATAGAAAAACTAACCGTCTTAAAGTCAGAAGTTAAAAGGCAATCTCTGGTCCCTCCTGATTAAAAATTGACATGGGGACCGCTTGTAAATATAATTTCGTTTAATAAACTTATGGCAGCTCAACCAAAGAAAAAACTCTCTAGAGGTAGAAGCGGTAAACGGGCCTTCGCTAAAAGGTATATTTTACCAAGGCTAACCTTGTGCCCAAAATGTTCGAGCCCAAAATTGAGCCATCGAACCTGCCCAAATTGCGGATATTATAAAGAAAACCTAGTATTCGAACAAAAAGAAGCAACCAAGGTAAGCAAGGTATCTAGCCAACAGAAAGAATGAAACAAAAATCCGATCCTCGCCACCAAGCCCGTATCACATCGCTCCAAGCACTATTTGAGTGGAGTTATAATTCTACTGATGTCGAAAAAATAGTGAGAAGAGACGTTCGTGAGTACGTGCAAGTAGATCCTCAAAAAGAGGAGCGGCCAGTAGAGGTTGACGATGCTTTAGCTGTCTTTATCAGTAAAGGCGTCACTGACAATCTAGACACTATCGATAAGATTATTGAAACCTCTGCTCCAGAATGGCCTCTATCCCAAATAGCTAAGGTAGATTTGGAGATCCTGCGAATTGCGATATTTGAGCTTTATATAGCTCGGAACGTGCCGCCAAAAGTCGCTATAGACGAGGCCGTTGAACTTGCCAAGGAATTTGGGGGGGAAAATTCATCAAAATTTGTCAATGGCGTCCTTGGTACAGTAGTCAAACAAATGTTACCAGAAGAGGAAAGGGGGAAAGAGGCACCCTCTGTCAAATCCTCGAAGGTGCGCAAAACTGGTATTAAGAAGAATATAAAAAAGGAGAGACATCGTGAGTGAAGATTACTTTAATAAGTTAAAAAAAATTATCGCCGCCCAACTTGGAATAGATGAGCTAGAAATCACTGAGGATTCTCATCTTCAAGATGACTTAAACGCCGATCCGATAAGTATCGCTGATTTAATTGTCGAAATCGAAGGCGAGTTTCATATTAAGATCCCGCAAAATCAAGCAGCTGATTTTAATACTGTCGGGGACATTCTGAGCTTTATTTTGGACCAGACAGGAGATTTGTAAAATAGATATAAATTAACCACTTATGGAGCCTAACCTAGAGAATTTGGAGACCTCCCTCAAGTTAAAATTTAAAAATAAAGACATTCTCAAGAACGCATTTATTCATAGGTCTTACCTAAACGAACACCCAGAGGTATCTATCCCTCATAACGAACGGCTCGAATTTTTGGGGGACGCGGTCTTGGGTTTGATAGTGTCAGAGCACCTGTTCAATAAATACCCAAATCACCCTGAAGGAGACTTGACAAACTTCCGCTCATCATTAGTAAACGCCAGAACACTTTCCAACGCCGCGGCCAGTCTGAAATTGGGTCAGTATTTGTATCTATCCAAAGGAGAAGAGTCAACTGGCGGTCGGAACAGACAGTATATTTTAGCCAATACATTTGAAGCTTTGGTCGGAGCTATTTATATCGACCAGGGTATTTCGGAGGCAAAAAAATTCGTCAAAAAGTTTATTTTAATTTATTTGACTGATATCATTGACAAGAAGCTTTACAAAGATTTCAAGAGTCTGCTACAGGAAAAATCACAAGAACAGCTAGGGGTCACTCCTTCTTATAGAGTTCTTGAAGAAAAGGGACCAGATCACGCCAAGATTTTTCGAACAGCGGTTTACCTAAATAATAAAAAGGTCTCTACTGGTACCGGAAACAGCAAGCAGGCTGCCGAGCAAGAAGCTGCTAAACAAGCACTTGAAACTTGGAATAAAAGAGACTAAAATCTGGCTCTTAAATTATTCGTTTATTAATAGTATGGTCAAACTAAGACTTTTAAGAATAGGTGCCAAGAAACAACCAAAGTTTAGAATCGTGGTTGCCGATGAGCGCGGAAAAAGAGACGGTCGTTTCATCGAAATTGTGGGACATTACGATCCCAATAGCGAACCGGCAATTATTCAATTGGATAAAGATCGTTACTCCTATTGGCTATCAGTCGGAGCCCAGCCAACAAAATCCGTAACCGATTTAGCAAAAAGATATGAAAGATCTCATTGAATTTCTAGCTAAAAATATCGTGTCAGACGATTCGAAAGTTAAGGTAGAGGAATCGACAGGTGAATCCGGCCAAGTACTCACGCTTTCCGTCGCCCAGGCAGATATGGGACAGATCATCGGCAAATCAGGTAGAATCATAAAAGCTATCAGAAATCTTTTAAAGATAAGGGCAATCAGGCAGGGTAAGCGTGTTTATTTGGATCTGGAAAATAAAGATTAATGACGCAAAAGAAGATACAGCTGGATATACTCACCCTCTTCCCGGAATTTTTTGAAAGCCCACTTTCAACTAGTCTCGTTTCCAAGGCCCAAAAAAAGGGTATCATTGATATAAATCTCCACGATATCCGCCAACACGGAGTTGGGCGCAAAAAACAAGTGGATGACCGTCCTTTCGGTGGCGGCCCGGGAATGGTTTTAAAACCAGATGTCTTAGAACGTTCCTTGCAAAGTGTCATATCTACTCCTCCAAGATATCTAGACGGCCATAAACCGTATGTCGTCTTACTTGATCCAGCTGGCAGAATATACGGCCAAGAAAAAGCCCAAAAGCTATCAAAAAAAGGGTGGTTGATCCTTATTTGTGGGCATTATGAGGGAGTGGACGAGCGTTTTAAAGAACTTTTTGTCGATGAGGAAATTTCTATCGGAGATTATATTTTATCTGGTGGGGAGACAGCCGCTTTAGTCTTGATTGATAGCATTTCCAGATTAGTCCCTGGATTTTTAGGTGAAAAACGCTCTCTAGACGCCGAGTCTTTTTCGAGTGCGAGGGTCGATCAAAAAAAGGTTAAACTTTTGGATTACCCAGTCTACACAAGGCCAGAAGAATTTTTAGGCAAACAGGTACCGTCAGTCCTTCTTTCTGGAAACCATAAACAGATAGCAGGTTGGCGGCACAGTAAACGGATCGAAAAAACCAAGAATAAACGTCCCGATCTCTTCAAGACTTAAGGGAAGCAAAGTAAACAGTTATAACTTCAATAGAAAGCTCATTTAAACGGATTCCCAACACCCTTGGGAACTAGCGGTATAGAAATATCGGTAAGATTCTCTAAAGTAGTTACAAAATCATAAGTACTTAAGTGATCGGTGGTCAACTGGGGGAGAGCTTGCGCTACAATATCCCCCTTACTATCAATACCCTTGAACGGTGCTTCTATCTGTAGTTCAAATTCGTATACCTTACCCTCGTCTTGTTCGATCTTTAGATTAGAAATTCCTATCAGTCGATAGACTTTCTCAATTCTTGTAAGTAACTTATTTAGATTTTCTAGTGCCCCCTTTAACTTGAGTGAGAAAACTAATTTATCCTTTGGTTCTTCCCTTTTTTGGGCAACTTTTTTGGCAGAAGTTGGCACTTTTACTTTTTTTGCTGCCGAAACACTGGCACTAGCAGTAACTACCTTACCAGGGTTAAAAGTCAATTCAACTACTTTAAGGCTTGAAGCGGCTGCCAGGCTCCTCACCCCCACCACAAGCTTAGCCACCTCTTTGCCGGAAGGTACTACTTTCTCCATCTCGAGCAATTTCAGACTCTCGTCGTGTTCGTCAATTGCGCCTAAGGCACTCACTTTACTCTTCAGAGCCTCTAACCGCACGTTGGCCTGCTTTATTTCCAGATTTTTAGCCCGAATTCGGGAAAGCTGCGGCATCAAAACCAGCGGAACAAGAAGAATAATCGTCAATATGACAACAACTGGTACTACGTAAACTCGAAATGCGCTAAAATCAGTATTTTTCATGGTTGCGCCCGTGACGCACTTTCGGTAACAGTCCTCACTCCTTTCTTTAGAAATCTTACGTCTATCGTAAAGACGTATGGTTCGTCTTTTTCCTTAGTCAAACTGACCAATTTTACCTGGTCAAAAGTGTCGGCCATATCTTGCCCGGTTAAGCCTTTTCTTACATTGTCCAAAACTGAAGCATTTGCGGCGTTTCCAATTACAGTGAATGTACCCCTGTTGGCAAACTCACCGCCCACCAAAACTGCACCGGCCTTTTTCAGGATATCAATTATTTTCTTGTACCCATCCGAGTAGGGTAGTTGAGCTGTAATGAACCTAGACGCCTCTTCCAGTTTGTCCACCAGCAATCGATGGGTTATTTCCTTACGACTCTGATCCAAAATTTCTTGTTCGGCAGCCGCTGTTTGAGCCGCGATTCTTTTTGCCTGGGAGCTAATATAAAATTGGTAACCAAAAAGGCCAAAGAGGACAACTGCTACAACGAGCAACGAACCAATCGCGCCTACATTTATGAAGCGCTTGTAATCAGGCACTTTTAGTTTGTGTTCCTTTTCTTCTGGTAAAAACTCAATACCCTCTGCCATAAGTCTATTTTTCGCTTTGCTTCAGAGCTAAGCCAACTGCAACGGCGTACGATGTTGATTCTGAAACTAACTTTTTAGCTGCCTGGGGAGGAAGTGAAATCCCTTCCCAAGGATTACCTATCTGTACTTCCAGACCTAATGCCTCGGCCAGATAAATGACGAGCCCTGGCAACTTCGCTGTACCACCAGTAACCACTATTCTTTTGACCGGCTCATTTGGGTGTTTGGTCGAATAATACGCCAATACTCTTCTAATCTCATTGACGATCACGTCAAAAATGGGTTTTATTGCTTGCATTACTTTACCTTCAAGAGAGGTGGGATCTAGTCCGTAAGTCTTCATGTACTCCGTAGCTTGATCTATTTCAAAACCAAGATCTTGAGCCACTCCTCGAGCTAGGGCTTGACCACCAGTACCGATAGAGCGGGTAAAACTAATTCGTCCGTCGTTTACAATGCTCAAGTCTGTCGTTGAAGCCCCGATGCTTACAACCATAGTGGAGGGCGTACCTTCGACACGCTGCACTAGGGAACGGGCAACCGCCGTGATTTCTGTCTCCAAGCTTATTGGCGTAAGATTTGCTAGGCGGATCATCTTTAAATAACTTTCCACCAAAGCTATTGGTGCCGCTACCAAAAGTACCTCTACCTTACCGCCCTCAACATTGCCCAACACTTGCCAATCGAGCCGTACTTCACTCATCGGCACCGGCACATACTGTTCGGCTTCCCAAGCGATGGTGTTTTTTATTTCGGATTGTTTGAGGGATGGTAATTCCACCACTCTCGTAAAAATCTGGGATTCGGGCAAAGCAGCGATTACTTTATCGGTACTAAAATGGGCCTCTTTGTGCAAAGTTTTTATAGAGGCCGCAATTGCTTCTAGGGCTTGCTCGTTTTCAATGGAAGGTATCTGATCAGAACCTGAGGTTGGACTTTCTATCTGTCCTGCGGCGACAAAAATTGGCCGATCCAAAGAGCCGGTTAGTTGAACCGCTTTTATAGCGTGGCTACCAATGTCTAATCCAAAATGATTAAGGGCAGGCATATAGTCACCCTAACACCCATAGACACAGTCCCCAATTAAATCGAGGTAGTGTGATATAGGACTTAATTTTATAGTAGCATACAGGATTGAAACCTGACAAGACCCTAAGGAAGCTAGTATCGATGCAATTAAGGTTTTGTGAGGGCGGAACTACCGGCGTTGAACAAAACGTAATCAAACATAGCCGGCAGGGCAGGGTAGAGACTACTAGCTTTTATCTTTCGCGTTACTCCAGAAACCGTCTGCCCAGTCGACTCGACTTCAAAAGCTTGATTTGGAAGTAAGGGGGTATCTGCCGATTCGGTTGCTAAAGCCACGGGAATTGGTTCTGTATTGTATAAAGATCTGATGCGAAGAAAAACTGGGCTCGCTGCTCCAATTGAGACGCCGTGATTAGTATCGTTGCAATTGGGAACCGGATCAGCTTGTCTAAAATTAATTGTTGTGGAAAAATTAAATGATTGACTCTCTCCGGTAACAGAATCTTCCAACGGGGGGTCGCCTGAAACATCAGCGATAACACCAACTCCCGAGCAGAAATTATTATCAGGAACACGGGAACCAACAGGATCAAAACCGAACTTGGTAATTTTGAAACTACCGTCGTGGTAGAGAACTGAAACTTCGATAGCTTGGTTATTTCCGTTAACTCCAACAGGATCTCCCCAATAAATAATAAGACCACATTCTGAAGTATTATTTGGGGGTACGGGGCACCAATCATCGTCGAGATCGGCATCATCTAAGTCGCCATCGCCATCCCCGATCAGCATCATTACTTGGGCCACGTCGTCACGTTCAACTCGGAATGGGTAAACGAACACTTCTCTTTCCCCACTCCCAGAAACAACCCTTGTATTTGCAGTGGTGTTAGTGTCTGTAAAATTT
>Ga0154803_117_pt3 | contig 22694 bp, 31 predicted proteins | sample Rifle2008BG16ft_FD_105811 | JGI IMG/M metagenome (GOLD analysis project Ga0154803, IMG submission 105811) | Candidatus Woykebacteria bacterium RBG_16_44_10
ATGATACTTTTGCAACTTCGCGCCGCTCCCCGTCAAAAGAGGACAGGCGTATTAATCCTGGCTCATCTAAATCAATATCAACACCGGTTGCAGCTTCTAGCGCCTTGATATTGCGGCCTTCTTTACCAATGATCCGGCCTTTCATGTCTTCGTCACCCATTTTAATACTGGTAGTAGTGTATTCGGCCACGTAATCAGTCGCCCCATGACGCATAGCATCCACTAAAATTTGTTTTGCTTTCTGATCAGCTTCTTTTTTTGTTTGCTCTTCTGCTTCTTTAATTCTTTTTGCTACCTCTTCTTTTAGATGATTTTCAGTTGCTTCTAAAATCAACTTTTTTGCTTCTTCTCGAGTAATCCCTCCCACTTTTTCTAGTTTAGTAACCAGATCATTCTTACTTTTCTCTAGTTCTTCTTCTTTACTAACCAAAGAAGCCTCTTTTTTATCAATGTCGGAAAACTTCCTTTCAATATTTTCTTCTTTGGCGACAAATTTTGCTTCTAGGGAAAGTGTTTCAGCGCGGATTTTCCGAACCTCTTCTTCAGCTTCTCTTTTGATACGGAAGGCTTCGTCTTTAGCTTCGAGGACTATCTCCCTGGCCCGGGAATCAGGCTCTTTAGCTTCTTTTGGAGTTTCTTTTTCAGAAGGGATTTTCTTTTTAAGATAATTTTGATAGGTTAGGGCAGCTACCACCCCAACCACTAGAGAAATTGCGGCTATAATTATTGGATCCATAGTTGTTTGGCGTCCTTTCTATAAGCATAAAAATTAACTTTTGAGCAGGAACGACTGAAATAAAGTTGAGTAGTAAATTAGTGAACTAGGGATTTGTTAAAATATATTGTAATAACAATCTAATTCTCTAATTAACTGCTTAACTATTCTACTCTCTTTCCCGCTAGACTGTCAACCGTTTTTTTAATAATTTCCCAAGAAAAACCTTTGCGGGCTAGAAATTGCCCCATCTTGATTCTAAAATCTTTTGGTTCCAACTTTTTATAACTAACTAGTTTCTTACTCGCCGCCCTCATCGCTAAATCTTCTTCGTTTGCTTGCCCGCCGAAGCCTTGGCGAAGGTGAGTCGTCTCTTCGATAGTATCTTTATCCACCCCCTTCACCAGCAATTCCCTTTTAATCAGTCCTAAGGCTTGAGGTTTAAATCTTAGTCTTTGTTCCACCCACCATTTCGCAAAAGCTGCGTCATCGATCTGATCAAGTTTTTTGAGCTGCTTTATTACCTCTTCAATAGATTGGTTGTATTGGGCTTTTTCCTCTTCACTTTTTATGTCTACTAACCCGCCTTTGCGAAGAAGGTGTTCTCTAATCTCTTTTTCACTCCGCGGCCGGTACGATAAAAATCGTAAGGCTTTGTTTACCAACCTTTCTATCTGATCTTTTTCAATCAACTCTTTTACTTTACTTTCCGAAATTCCCTGACCAACTTCTAATTTATTTTCAAACCGCAAAGCCATCGAAATCCCAAACGCAAATTGTCCGTCAATGAAAATATTAACCCGATCTGATTTTTTCTTTTGCGGCTCGATATTTGTAATTTTCATGGTTGCTTGAATTATATCATTTAATTGTGGTATAACTTTGCCAAGCAGGCTAATGGGGGATCATCTCTTGCAAGGAGGGGGACAAAATGCCACCAACAACGAGCGTGCAGTACAGGCGAGTCAGAGGGTCAGATCTCTGCCCCGGCAACATAGTACGCGTCCAAGAACGTCATCTGGAGGTCTATGGTAGCCCAGGACACCTTTACGTCGACCAAGGTGACCTTAAGCAGATCAAACTTACGCAGATCAGGCCAGACGAATTCTACCCGCTGGTGGCAAACCCCGAATCCCTGTTTGCACCGGTGGCGAGATTGGACTCATCACCCCGGAATAGAGACCTGTGGCGAGGACTGTGGAGAGCGTTCAAGGTTTGGTGAGGAAGAACGGGGAACCAACGGACCTGTCGTCATTCGGGGCCGTCGGTCGCAATTTGCACCGGCGGCTTCTCCACCACCGGAAGAATGCTACTTTGTTTCTTCCTCGTTTCCTTCTTCTTTTTCTTTACTAATTACTTTTGGTGCTACACCTTTGGCAGAGGCTTCTTTGACCTTTTTTTCAACCTCATTAGTGATCTTCGAGTGTTCAGCTAGGAAAAGTTTGGCTGCTTCTCTTCCCTGGGCAATGTTTTGACCATCGTAGGCAAACCAGCCGCCACTCTTTTTGACAATCTCGGTTTCAATTGCGGCATCAAGGATTGAGCCTTCTTTACTGATTCCGCGATCAAACATAATATCAAATTCTGCTTGACGAAACGGTGGGGCAACTTTATTTTTCACCACTTTAGCTCTCACCCGATTGCCCAGGACTTCGGCCCCTTCGGTAATACTTTCAATCCGGCGGATATCTACCCGGACAGAAGAATAAAACTTCAAAGCTCGGCCACCGGGGGTAGTTTCAGGATTACCAAACATTATCCCGACCTTTTCCCGAAGTTGGTTAATAAAAATCACTAATGTCTTGGATTTGGCAATTGCCGCTGCTAGTTTCCGCATGGCTTGACTCATCAGTCTTGCCTGGATGCCAATAAAAGCATCGCCCATCTCCCCTTCTACCTCTGCTCTTGGTACCAAAGCAGCAACTGAATCAATCACAATTACATCGACGGCGCCACTACGCACCAGGGTCTCAACAATCTCCAAGGCTTGTTCACCGGTATCAGGCTGAGAAATTAGAAGTTCTTTTATATTGACGCCAATACTTTCTGCTCGGTTTGGGTCCAGCGCGTGCTCAGCATCAACAAAAGCGGCCGTTCCGCCCTTCTTTTGGGCCTCGGCAATAACGTGGAGAGCAAGAGTAGTTTTACCACCGCCCTCTGGGCCAAAGATTTCAACAACTCGACCCCGCGGCAGACCACCAACTCCCAAGGCAAGATCTAAGCCTAAGGCACCGGTAGGGATGACTTCAACGCTCATTCGCGCCCCAGCCTCCCCCAGCTTCATAATCGCTCCTTTGCCAAACTGTTTTTCAATCTCATTCATCGCTGCCCGAATCGCATCGAGCTTTCCAGCCTCGGTCATATTTACCTCCCTTTCTGGCAGATCCTATAAAAGCACACAACCGATAGCAGCATTAAAGTAGCATAACTATAGGCGGAAAACAAGTGGGCTAAAATTCTTTATCTAGTTTAAGCTACCAGATTTAGGTTTCTCAACAAGACTATGCTGCCCGCTTTTTTAGCTTTATCGAAATAAGCCTCATCGGCGGTAACAAAGACGGAGTTAGTCAATTTGGCCAATATATGATAAGAAGCGTCATAAAACGAGACATTGTACTTCTTTGCAAATTCTCCAATTTCAATCAATTCGTCATTAGAGAACTCGTGATTTGAAAATCCAATGTTCAAAATAAATTTGTAGAAGTCGGCGAAATTATCTTCTTTGGTAGAAAGTATGTTTCCAATTTCATATTTCCAAAAGCTGGGGAGAATAATTTGAACCAAATCAATCTGGAAATTTTTGATTATTTCCAAGGCCTTTTCTCTATGAGGCTCGTCTTGGATAAGTACCAGCTTGAGAATTACAGAGGCGTCCAAAACCAACTTCATTAGTGACTTTTCCGATCTTCCCTAACCCATTTTTCGATCGTGCCAGCGGGCAAAATCTTTGACCTTTTCCGCAATTCTAAAAGCCGCTCATAGAGATTTGCCTTACTCTTTTCAGCCAAAACTCTCTCTGTAGCGATGGCTACTAAACGACTGCGGTTGCCAGCAGGAACCTGGCGCAATTTTTCAGCGACATCGCTAGGAAATATGATGTTTATTCGCTCAAAGTTGGCTTTTTTCATGGATTCCATCTTACACCACTACTTACACACTGTCAATATAGATTTTGCAACTCATGCTCAAGCTCGGACCCGCCGTCGCCAAGGCTTTGACGGGCAGGCCTTAAGGAACAACTTTTGTAATTATTGTTGTATTTTTTTGCAACAAAATTTTAACTTAGGTGTCAGACACTGAAACTAAAAACCCGCGCCAAGTGAGCCCTCAATGAAAGCGTCTAGTGATACTCCACAAGTAAACTAAAAAGAGGACCTGAATACCACTACTCCATAGTTGGGTTTTGTCTTCAAGACTGGAAGTCGTGTATAAATAGATGGGAATCGAAACTAACACCACTGTCAAGAGTGTAAAAAGATAAAGGCCCCAGCGGCGCATATACCACAATCCCCAGATGACACCAAGGCCTATGATGCCGGCCAGTAAATCTATAACCCGCCCGCCAAGGAGTGCTCGGAGGAAACTTCCAATAACCGTAAAAGCCATCAAAACGACGATGATTTTTACAAACAATGGGGCAGTCGCTTCAGGCGTTTTCGATACACCAACGGCTTGGGCTGTTTGATTTTCATCTTGCATATTTACCACCTCCCTCATTCATCAAATTGAAATTTCACTTGTGAGGGCTCTTTTTGCTGCTCAAGTTGCTGCTCGCGTTCTTGAGCCTCTTTTATTCTTTGTGCTGGATTTATGGCTACAATTACTATTATTATCAAGATGGCTATTGTCACGGGTATCAATACTAGAACCACTATAATTCCCCACAGATCCCATTTGTGCTGGGTCTTTTTGAATTGCTCAACAGATTCCCAATGTTTTGCTTGCCACGCCCATTCTCTTCCCTTGATCCCCAAAACTATTGACATAATGAACCCGACATAAGGCACGAGAGCCAGTAGACCAACCCAAACACTATTGCCAATTCCCCATATCCAATTAAGAAAGAAGGCCCCCCAACTCCAACCTTTTACTTCCTCTGGCACCACAGCACCACTCCCTTGGCCAGAAGTGTTACCTTGTGCACCTCCAACGGCCGTTGGTGGTGGAGGAGTTGCAGCAATTGGGTTGTTTGTTCCACCTGGTGGCGCTGTCCCTGTTGGCGGAGTAGATGGAGCAAGGTTTGGCACAGCAGATGCGGGGTTTGCAGGTTGATTTTCATCTGGCATAAGTATCACCACCCTTCCTTACTAGCTAAATGTTCATAGAAAAGTGTCCAATACGTTGCGTTAAAGGCACTCCAAAAACCACCAGCAGTAAAAAGAAGAATAAGAATTGGTATCCCAACCACAACGGCGGCAACCAAAGCTGCCCAGACACCACCGGCTGCCATAGTTGCTATAAAAACTATGAATAAGATTATGCCCATCGGCAGCATTGCGATAAGGGCAACGAATCCAGCACCGATGTTTAGGCCAATTGCGACTACGTAGGTGAGAATTGACTCACCGAGATATTTTTTAATCAACCCGCCGGAAAGCTTAATTGAGTCAAGTACTCCGATTCCTCTGTGGATAATCATTCGCTGAGCGATGCTGATAATTAGTGAGCCAACTACCGCTATAACAAACATCGCGATAATAAATATTAAAACGGCAATTATGGCGTAGACCACCAGTAACGGCGTCATTTTTGCCAGAAACAGTAATAACCCAGGGATAGCCAGCATTAAAACGAAGACTAGAATAAACATACCTAGAACCGCTGTCAGTAGCCAAAACTTCCACCAATATTTCAAACCAGCACGGGCGCCAACTCCAAATGTTGGTCTCGCTTTATTTCGGTAAAGAATGGAGTAAACCAAAGCGGCAGACGCCCAATTACTGATAAAAATCCCAATTAGTACAAGGATTAGAACGACTAAAACTACAATCAAAATTATTAATAGTATCGTATTGTAATCAATGTTTCCTGTGGGGGAATCTGTAATACCAAGCACCTGACTTACTTTATCGGCAGGTTTCTCCCAAGAACTGGGTATTTGGAAGTTAAAGCCTGAACCACCGCCAGGGTTTACAACTGTCGCACCGGTTCCACCGGATAAGAATCCAAAGAGCCAAAGCACTCGGTTGTGCCAAGCAGTATCAAAACTTTTTTTGATTAGGGCAGAAAAATCCATTGACTAGTTTAATTATGAACTATTGATAACTTAATTGGCAAGTGGAAAGCTTTTTGACAAGGAGTCACCCTGTCAGATCTTAAGTTCGCTGGCGATTTCCCAAGCTCGCCCAATATCTTTTTCCGTCACTTCTCGCCGTTCTGCTTGAACCGGTTGGGAAGATTTTTCCGGCGGATAGTTTTCGAAAAAGCCCGCTAAGCTCATGTGCGAGCGCAAAATACCAAGAGCAACAATTGCTCTACCTGTCTCCTCCCGATCTTCTACTTTGTACGAGTCAATCATTTCTGTGTCTAAAGCATTTCGGAAAGCCTCGTTATTCCAAGCCCTAGCCCTCAAATTACCAAAATCATAAACTTCCGCTAGTATTTGGTTGCCGCTAATACCAGCCCATTCGAAATCCAAAAACATCAACGGTGCTGCTTTTATCCCATCGCCAAGAAAAAGGTTATTGGGAGCAAGATCTCCGTGGACCAAGTGAATCCCCTCCTGGGCTTTTTCAATGACCGGTTGTAATTGTCGGACTAGTTGCAAAGTTTTCCCTCGAAAATCGACTATTCCGGTTCTCTCACCTAAAATTTGGTGAAGTGGCTTTTTATCTTCCGAATAAAATTCTCCAGCTCCGTTTACTTGCTTGTCTAAAATATCAGTGACATTTCTCAAGAAACCTTCGTAATCTTGATAAGGCGGTCGTTTTTCCAAAACTTCGGCAAGCTCTGGCTTGATTTCCTTTTCTTGATGAGCAAGTTCACGGATTGCCTTAACGGCCAATTGTGCATGTCTTTCATCAAGTTTCCGGGCATCCTCACTCTTACTTAAAAATCCAATACCACTACCTTCTTGATAAGCGGCCATAATCGCATACATTTGCCCATTCTCAGAGTCAGTATTAAATTCCCACACCTCTGCTAATGGTAGGTTTGTGTGCATGTCTAGGTAGTAGTGAGCGAGTGTTTGGCGACGAAAAGCCAAATTAACTGCTTTTTGTTTTTCTGAATCTTTCTGGGGCATGGGAGCTTTGAAAAACCTATCGTACGGCAGACGATCCTTCTCGTCGGGCATCATCATCCCTCGCAAGGTTAAATAGCGACGACTTTCATCGGCAATTTGCTTGTCAAACTCATCGCGATCAAAAAAGAATTTCTTTTCTTCCAAAAGAGTGGTTATCCTATCAGCAAATTTTTGCCGGTCAAGTTTGAATGGGTCCTTTTCCTCTTTTAGTGTCTCTGGTGGTTTTTCGACCCCTGGGATTTGATCTTTGGGTACCTCGTGTGTTTCTAATGGTATTGTTGGAACAGTTTCTAATGAAGTCTCTGGCATTAAGTAAATTATAGCAGAGTAATTCGCCCCGCTGCTTATTCTTTACTGCTTCTCTCTTTACCCCATCGAACAATCAAAGCGTGGTAGTCTTGATAGAGTTTGGTGTTTACCGGTAAGTTTTTAGTGAAAAATGATTGAAGATGGTCGTAGTCAGTTTCTTGGATGAGGTTGTTTGCTCTAACAAACTTCTTCGTGTAGGCGTCAACAACAAAAACTGGTCTATTACCGGCATAAAGTAAAATCGTATCCGCAGTTTCTTTACCGATTCCATTAATCACCAACAGTTTTTCTCTGGCTTCTTGGATAGACAGTTCGAAAAAACCGAACAAATTACCATAGCCCTCGACAACAAATTTACAAAATTCAAAGAGCCGTATCGATTTTTGATTGTAGAAACCACTTGGCCGAATCAACCCCTTTAGCCTCGCAAGGCGACGCCTTGCGAGGCTAGTCGATTCTAATTTATAAATCCCTTTAATTGAACAAACACCCTTCTCTTTCAGATTGTTAATAGCTTTTTCAACATTTTTCCAGTTCGTATTTTGGGTCAATATCGCGCCAATAGCTATCTCCTCTGGTGTCGAAGGAGCTTGTCCCGAGGAGCCCTGCGACGAGGGGAACCACGGCCAAAGCCCAGGCTCGCCGTATTTTTTGAGTAGATCAAAGTATAAAGACAAGCACCTGCCCGGCCGCCAAAGAAACCCGTTTAGCCTTACCTTGTTGGCTAAAGTTACGACATTTTCCCGATACAGTTTTTCAATTTGCGCTTTAGCTCCACCGAAAGCATAGTTTTTTGCTACCTCTCCGTTGCTACTCACAACTCTGTGGCACGGAACGTTTCTTGGGTCCTTGTTTTCATGAAGAATTTGGCCGACTGTCCGCGGGTTTTTTATCCCGGCAAGTTTCGCCAAACCACCATAGGTACAGACTCTTCCTTCCGGAATAAAAGAAGTAATTTTGTAAACCAATTTTCGTTCATCCATTTTCCCAAGTTTACCCCTAGAAGAAGGGTTTGCAAACAACCTTTCAAGCATCATATAATATAAGTAATGTCCTTGATTAGTTGGGTAAAGACGCACAAGCTTGTCACGGCTATTGCATTAATCGTCGCTTTTCTCCTGTTTCGAGAATACATTTCATCCATGTCGGGCGTATCGTTACCTAGCCGCGACACTTCTCCAAGTGAGTCCACCGATGTTTCATCACTCGGCAGAGCCGAAAGTCCCAGCTTTTCATTAACGAACCCACTGAAAAGTACAACCGAGACTAGCACTGGAACAAGCGATCGCATCGTAATAAAAAATTCCAACCTTTCTCTTTTAGTTAAGGATGTTCGAAAAACTGGCGACCAGATACTCTCTTACGCCAAAAACGCTGGTGGGTATATGGTTTCAACTTCTTACAACCGACCAAGCGAATCACCGTTCGCTACTATTACAGTACGCATTCCAACTGAAAAACTAGATACCGCTCTTAATTATTTTCGCTCTCTAGCTATTAAAGTAACCAGTGAGAATCTAGTTGGGACAGATGTCACTGAAGAATACACTGATATAAAGGCTAATTTAGCAACTTTAGAAAAAACTAAGGCGAGATTTGAAGATATTTTGGATAAAGCGACTACAGTGCAGGATACTCTGACCGTCCAGGAAAAAATCATCTATCTTCAGGGGCAAATCGATTCTTTGAAGGGCCAAGAGAAAGCATTAGAACAAAACGCCGCTCTTACGAAGATTACTTTTTATCTTTCAACTGATGAGCTAGCTCTACCATACGCGCCAGATAAAACTTTCAGGCCAAATGTAGTATTCAGACAAGCGGTTAGAAGTATGTTTAATACTTTGCGGATCGGTGGTGAGGCAGCCATTTGGATCGGAGTATACTCAGTAATTTGGGTTCCAGCATTAATAGCTTTCTTCGTCTACAGAAGGTGGCGACGAAAAAAGAGCCCACCAACTATTTAGACGTTTGAAATAATAAGTTGCATCGTCAGACCTTTGAATGGGATCCTTCAAGGGTCTTTTCTTTTTAAAATCGCTAAACTGCTTGCCAGATTTGACTTTTTACTTAATTAGCAGTATCTTTCGGGTGTTGGTGGAAGCAAGGCTTTGTTAGGTTTGAAAGGAGTAACTAAGGCGCACCTTAACAATATCTTTTCGTGAGAGTTTGCTTCAACCAAGGAGGAAGATAACCCATGTTACGCTGGTTCGCTATAGCTATTTCGCTGTCAGTGTTGTTGATTGCCGATGCCTCTGCTTCACTATCTGAAACCGCTTCTGGCTCTGAGAAACATAGTCAACAGGTTTCTTTGGGGCTGGTTGAAGAAACAGAGGAGATAGCACTTTGGCCGGGTTGTAACTTAGTTACTTGGACGGGGGCGGATAACAGCTCTCCCCAAATCCTTCACAGCTTACTAGACTCACCAGAAGTGCTCACATCAATCTGGAAGTTTCAACCAGAAACAATCCGCTGGCTCGGCTTTTCGCCAAGTGCGCCGGCAGCGGTAAATGATCTTGCGTCAATCAACCAGCTTGACGCAGTTTATCTCTGTGTCAGAGAATTCGTCTACTGGAATCGGCCACTTTTACCACCGGACATAACCCCGGCGGCCACATTGGTCCCAACTTCCACACCCAAGCCAGGCTCTACATCAGTCCGAACAGCTACTTCAACGCCTGTTCCGACTCAGACGCCGGCACCTACCTGGACATCAACCGCAACGAGAACGCCAACACCGACCGTAGTTTACCGGCTTTACGGTTTAAACTTTAGTCCCTATATGGATGGTCAGGATCCCAACCATGGCGACCAAATAAGTGAATCGCAGCTGCGATCCAGAATGGCGATAATTGCCCCGTACACCCGTTGGATCCGAACTTTTGGTTGTGGTGCTGGTCTCGAGAAAGCTGGCCAAATAGCGCACGAGATGGGACTGAAAGCTGCCATCGGAGCTTGGTTAAGCAGCGACTTGACCGCAAATGAGCGTGAGATCAATTGCCTTATTTCTCTCGCTAAAGCTGGCCAGGCCGATATAGCCATCGTTGGTAGTGAAGTCCTGCTTCGCGGTGATCTTAGCGAAAGTCAACTGATTGGCTATATCAACCAAGTGAGGCAAGCTGCGCCGGGTGTTTCTGTCGCTACTGCGGATACTTACGGCGAGCTCCTATCCCACCCAGCGGTAATAGCGGCTGGCGATGTGGTGCTAGCCAATTATTATCCATACCGGGAAGGAATCGATATCAACCATGCTGTTGCTAGTCTCCACTCGCAACATCAACAAGTGAAAGCAGCAGCTGGCGGCAAACAGGTTCTTGTCTCAGAAACTGGCTGGCCAAGCGGTGGCAACACAATCAGTGACGCTATCCCCTCGCCAGAAAACGCGGCTTTTTTCTTTTTGAATTTCGTTTCCTGGGCTCGAGCGGAAGGTGTAGACTATTTCTACTTCGAGGCCTTTGACGAAACCTGGAAAGCCGCTTATGAAGGTCCGCAAGGCGCTCACTGGGGAGTCTGGGACAAGAATGGCAATCTGAAACCGGGTATGAGCAGAGTGTTCGACGGTGAGACCATCCCCGATAACTGGAGTGCTAGTAGTATACTTTGTGGTCCTGGCACACCAACAATCGAGTTTACCTATGTCCCACCCTACGGCAGCTTTGACAATCTGAAGGGTCAAGTCTGTCATGTCTGGCCAGCCGACTACAAGGTGGCGGTCTACATCTATGTAGTCGGCCGTTGGTGGACAAAACCATATTGGGCCTGGCCACTGACCGACATAAATCCCGACGGCAGTTGGGTCTGCGACATCACAACCGGCGGGGTTGACGAGGAGGCAACGAAAATAGCTGCTTTCCTTGTTCCCAATGGTTACGCTCCGCCAGAGGACGAGCCGGACCTTATCGGCGATAATGCCGTTGCCGAGGTTATTGCAACACGAGCTCCGTAGCCCACGCTCGTTAACCAAACTCCCGCCAGAAGGGATTCTGTCGGGAGTTTCTTATCTTTCCCAAACCAAATCAGAAAGTGGGCGGCGGGTTCTCTGAGAAGGTTCTTCAGCCGGATAACCAATTGGCAAAATAGCAATTGGTCTTAAGTTTGAAGGGACATCAACAACTTTTGTAACTTCTTCTTCATCAAAAGCTCCAACCCAAACGCTGCCTAGTCCCAGATCAGCAGCCGCTAGTTGAGCATAGGCGCAGGCAATCGTCGCATCTTGTAAGGAATATAACTCTTCACCGCGCTGACCATATTTTTGGCTGGATTGATCGTAGTCTTGTAGGAAAACTAAAACGACTGACGCTTGGGCTATAAAATCTTGATTCGCCGCCCTGGCCAACTGCTGCTTCACTAACTCATCTCTAACCAAACAAATCTTGTAAGCTTGCAAATTACCTGCCGAAGGCGCGCTTCTTGCCGCTTCCAAAATCTGGTTTAGCTTTTCTTCCTCAATCGGTTTATTCTGGTAAGCACGGACTGAATGTCGCTCTTTCAAAAGTCTCTGAAATTCCATCGTCTGCCATTCTAGCACAAAAATGGGGGTTGGTCTCTGGCGCTTTGCAAATTAAGTCAGTATTCACTTAAACACACAAGTAAGTAGAAAGGTAAGTACACCTAAAGGCAAAATAAAAATAGTAGGTATGATAATAAATAGCCATTGTAGTGTAAGCCAAACAACAAAACTGCCACTTCTGTTGATAGCCGGGAGGTTTACAAGCCACTTAAAAAGTATCGTATCAAGAAAGGCAAATACAGAAAGTCCAACCAAATAGAGTATAACGTTCGAGCATGTAATATTTATATCTCCAAAAAGTTTACCGATTATTTCTATTCCAAATATATCTAAAATGAGTATTACAACAGTGATACCCGCCGCCACTGTAAGAGAAAGTCTGATTAGAGTGGTTTGTATTGATCTGCTCTGTTTCACCACTTTAACTCTACCAATTTTTTGGCCGTGAGTCAATTATTGGTAATGGGGGTTGATATCAATTATTTCGATTTCGCCCTTGCCTAGATAGATAAAGATTGCTCGATATTTTCTATCAATCCGAAAAGAGTAAACCTTTTTCTCCTTCGGCTTCAAAAGTTCCGTATGTAAAGACGGATGTCTTGGATTTTGAAGAAAAAGGGCCAGTTGTTTGGCGAACTTTTTCTCGGTGTTTTGGCGAAGAAGATAGCGTTTTAAATCAGCTCTTAGAGGTTTTAGGTACATAAGGAGAAGATTTTGCCAAGCCTTTTATTAGACCGTCAATGAATTTCTTGTTGTAAAGGCCGGTCTGCTCAAAACTTCTTCGAATTTTCTCAAGAGGCTGTGCGTCAAATTCTTCGAAAACAAGCCCCTCTTCTTTTTTACCCTGTTCACTTAAGTAGTTCCGCAAAATGTTGCGGAAAAATTCCGAAATCGAGGCGTAACTACCACGCCTAACTTCCTGGGTGACTAATTGGGCTAAAGATTCTGGTAAAGAAATGTTTACTGTTTTCATAACCAAAATATTACAATTTTTGCCAAATATTGTCAATAACCAACAAAGTCCCTCCCTGGCGCTTTGCGGATTAACGTTAACTTTTTACTCTTTTGTAGACAAACTTTACAACTATCCAACCAACTAAAATTAGGACAAAGTAGAAGAGGAAATCAATCATTAGATACAAAAAATGGAAGGGGAAAGACCGTTCGGTTATTGAGGGGAGGTACTGAGCGTAATAAGGTAAGGGCCACCCGTGACCATAAATATTCATGCAAAAATACAGTGGGCAGAGTTCTCCTGGGTCGCATTTAATTTGAGGACAGCCAATATCTCGCACAACAAGAAAACTCAACCCCGTTGCCAAAACCGCCAAAACAAAAACCGCCAAAATTTCTTTCCGAGGTGGTTTCATTTTTTAATAATCAAAAGATAGGCTCTGGGGCTTTATTACCAAAAAACAGAGGCCATATCATCATTACAACCCATGCAAATACTAAAAGTATAGGGACAGATAAAACTATTCCTCCTATAGCAAATTTCTTTTTTGTTGATTTCAATCCTAGAATTCCTAAAATGAATCCAGCCAATCCTAAAATTACACCTAAAATAAATACCGGGATAAATAAACTAAAAAAAGTTGCTTGTACTCGGTGAACCGCTACACCTTCTGCGTCAGGAAGGGTAATTGATAAAATAATGTAAACCGCCAACGGTATCGCCAAACTAGCAAATCCTGATACAAACGAGGAAACGGCAATTCCTTTGCGATCAGGTGTTGATTGTTTCTCCAACATACTTTAACTCTACCAACTTTTTGCTTGGGAAGCAATAAGTATCAGCGGTTAGTTGTTGACAAACGAGTAGGATTTATGCTAAATTTATGTTTGGTAAAAGCAGGACGGCTCTTTATGGGCACTCCTTCAAGCTTTTACCTTTTTGTTTGGCCAATTCCCGCCAGGTAAGACGTTCTTCTGAAACAATCAGACCCTCAATAAATTTTTTGAATTCACTGCTTTTGGAAATCGCCGCGAATCTTGCCGCACCAGCCACAAAATCCGCTAAAGAAATTATGGTGTTTTGCTGGCTATCTAGATGTTCGATGAAAAGCTTCCTCTTTAGGCTTTTTTGTAAAATCTCATTAAATTTCTCTCTTTGGGTAATATAAGTGAAGTGACGATCGATTAAAACGTGGCCTAAATCGCGAAATTTCTTAACTGCACGCTCCAGCACCTTGGAAATCAACTTGGCATAGTTTTGCGGATTATCCAAAATCTTTCTCCCTTCTTTATCAATTATCAGAATAAAAACTTTAACTCGCGCAGAACTTATAAGTTTTAGAACCCTTTCGCGAGTTCTATCCCCAGTAGTGCTAAATTTAATTTCGGCAAGCTTTAGCTCTTTTCTCCGTTTACCTTTAGCGGGAATTTTTCTTCGTGCTTCAGGGATAATTTTATCGAGGCCAACGAGGCTTCTTGTCACCAAAGCAGCAATTACTAAGATTCGATCCTTAGGATCTGCTAACCGCCCACTCTCATCAATTAAGGCAAAATGCATAAAACCATTATACAGGAATTATCAGATTGCTAAAAAGTTTGATCTCTGGCGCTTTGCAGACTAAGGTCGCCTTTTGGCTATTTTACAGACAAATTTTATAATGGCCAAGACAATCAAAATTAAGAAAAAGTAAAATAGAAGATCAATGATTATTGGGATGGGGCTATAAAATCCAAACCAAATGGGTTCATTAAGATTCCAACCTTGTTGGTAGATAGGTAGCGGCCAACCACGCACAAAACGTGCAACGCACATAATTAGTGGGCAGATTTCTCCAGGAAGGCAGTTAATTTTTGGGCAGCCTCCCATTCGGCCATAAATTAAGCTCAAACCGGTTGCAAAAATACTTAAAACAAAAATCAGCAGAATTTCTTTCCAAGAAAGTTTCACCATTCTACCTTTCTAGCATAGTAGTCTTCTAGTTTCACAAGGAGTTGATTTAGTGATTTTGGGACTAAAGGGACATTTTCTCTATCCTCTATGTATTCGTCTGGTAATATCTGAACTGTCTTGCTTTTAGATTTTTCAGTTACTGTAATAAAATTCTTTGGGCAATCTTCACAGGGAATATAGTAAATCTCCTCTAAAGAGTAAAAGTTGACGTCTCTCACCCCCTTCTTTAGACTATCCATGTCACTAACTGACAACTTGCCTTTGTTTTGTTTACCATCGACCTTATCAGTGACAAGAATATTTCCATTTGAGGATATTAAAACCTCCTCATTCATATAACCCCAAGCCTGGCCTTCTTTTATCCATGTTATTGAAAAACTTTTCGGGACAAAGAAGGATTGAAAAAGAATTAAAGCAACGATACTTATGAGGATAGAAGCTACCAACAAGACTATTATTAAAGTTTTTTGAGGCTTTTTCTTCTTCACACCTTAACTCTACCAACTTTTTGCTTGGGAGGCAATTTTATTTTCGAGCAGAAGACTATGGTACAAAATTGGTCCGTGGATGAATGAGAGATTGTCTCGCTCCTGCAAGAAAAAGAAGACGCCGTGCCACGCTTGGCGGGGCTTGGAGATTCATTTCTTGAATTTGATCAGATCTTCAATTCCCCAACCCAACTGTTTCAGTACACCGTGCAGAAGGCCGGGTTTTAAAGTAACTCCTTTGTGATGGGGAATGGTAACTCTCACTCTTGTTTTCGGGTGTTTAAAAGTAAAGTGGCTGCCTTTTTTGGTGTGAAGAATATAACTCTGCTTCTTCAAAATCCTTATCAGATCATCGCTTCTTATTTGCGGGAGTTTATTCATTAGGTTACTGGTTGAGGAACGGAAACAGTAATCGAGCTTACTAACTCTTCTTCGGGCGCAGGAACATCTTCACCATCTGCTCTCAAACTTTCCAGATGGCTCTCAATAGCTTCGGCAATATTTACCTTGGCTTCTTCCAAGGTTTCACCTTGTGAAAAACAGCCCGGCAATGAAGGAACAGAAACGGAATATCCGCCTATTGACTCTTTAATATATATAGCTGCGTACCTAACCTTCTTTTCCATAGTGAAATGGATTCTAGCAGAAATCTATCTTCAAAACAACATTAAAAAAATCGGTCTCTGGCGCTTTGCAGTTAAATAATTTCCTACTTCCAACCCTTTGTTTCGTAAGGATCATAGAAAACCATTACATCGATAGTATCAAAGCTCTGGGTAACAGATTCTTTATTTCTTTCTGAAATTGTTACTTGTTTAGTTTTTAAATTATACTCCTTCCATCGCAGTACATAGCCCGTTTTATCCGTTTCCATTACGTATACATTATCGGGTTTATAATTAGCTGCCACACTATCCTTTCGCCCAACATCGATATTTACATACTGGTAGTGGTTGCCGGGATTAATCACAAATCCATATTTCGAAGCGGCATCCGGGTTAAAATAGAAAATCCCATCTTTATCCGCCTTCACAACTACCAAAGCTGATCTATCTTCAAGGCAAGGTTGGGGCGTAATCGAATTATCACAAATCCTTATTTGCCAGGAAGCGGCCGGCTTATTATTTTCGCCATCAATCAATCTAAATTTAACTGAAGATGGGTAAACAGTTATCGCTTTTGATTTTATTTTATGAACGCTGGCAAGTGGTGAAACAAAGAAAGTCTCATCTCTTGGGTCCGCCGCTGGTAGTGAACAATTTACAGTTCCTGAGACGATCACACCGAATGGCACCTTTTTTGCAACCCCACCAGCGAAATCAGAAAAGTAACAGTAACTTGCAGTATCCCCGAATTTATCGACTATTGTCAGGTGTTTTGCTACTTTATCTTTGGCAACTTCTTTGGTAATCCAGGGAGACCAAGCAAGAATACATATAATTAATAAACTAATAATTAAGATGCCGGGTATTTTGTTGGGCTTAATAAATTTCCTCACAACTTAACTCTACCAACTTTTTGCTTGGGAAGCAATTTTAGACTCCTTTTCTTATCGAAACTGCGGCGAGGAAAATTGCTAAGAGGGCAAAGGCAGTTAAAATATAGATATCGAAGCTGACACTGGCTAAGTCTTTTCCTTTTATCATAATATCCCGCAAAGCATTATTGGCATAAGTAAGCGGCATAGCGTAAGAACACCACTGCAAGATGACTGGCATTGATTTTATCGGAAAAATAAACCCGGAGATAAGTGCTTGCGGCACAATAATCACTGGTAGAAACTGAACTACTTGGAGCTCATTGCGGGCAAAAGCGGAGAGAAAAATCCCGAGATTAACTGCTCCCACAACTAAAATTAGCTCAATTAGGAAAACAAACAAAATGTTTCCGAGAAAATGGACGTCAAGTACATAAATCGTAAAAAGTAGCACAATTAGGGATTGGATCAGGGCAAAAATTAAAAAGCCTAGAAAATAGCCAATGACAATTTCGGCATTGTTTACCGGTGAGGCGAAGAGCCGCTCAATTGTTCCTTGGCTTCGCTCTCGCAGAAATGATACCGAAGTCAGCATGGTAACAAAGAAAAAAGCGAAGAAGGCAATGAAAACTGGCGCGAAATAATCCAGACTGTCAAAATCAGAACCACCGTAACGATACTCCACTTTTATATCAGCTGGCTTCTGCTCACTAAAAAAGCCAATCATGGTTTGGTTCAATAAACCCAAGATTTGTTGCGAGGAGTTTGGGTCTGACCCCTCCAAGACAATTAAAACCTCTGGGCTTTTCCCCTGGGAAATGTCTTGACTAAAATCTTTGCCCAATAAAACGTAAGCGTCGAGCGAACCATTTTCAATATCACTTTTCGCCTGTTCTAAACTTTCTTTATGCCATTTCAAATTTTCAGTGTCTTCTAAAAGGCCATCAACTCTTTGCGAGAGCTTTTGGTTACCAAGAGGCGTCTCTACACCGGCGTCTTGATTAACAAACCCTACGTCAATGGTCGGGGTAGTTTTAAATAGCGCTCCCAAAATTGATAAAAGCAGCAGGGGAACAATGACAATCAGACCAAGGGTCCGCCGATCGTGAATAAACTGCTCAACTATTCTTTTGGCAATCGCAAGTGTCCTTTTTAGACTCATTCGTGCCCCTCCAAAGAGAGAAATGCATCTTCAATATTTTTGGTTTTGGTTTCTGCAAGCAATTTTTCGATTTTTCCCTGGGCTAAAAGCCGCCCATCTCGCAGAAGTGCTAGTTCATCGCAGTGAGCAGCCTCATCCATCACGTGGGTTGATAAGACAATACTCACACCCTCTCGGTTTAAACTTTTAAAGTAATCCCAAAATTCGCGTCTCAAAGAAGGATCAATCCCGACTGTCGGTTCATCAAGAAAGACCAACTCTGGTTCGTGAACTAAACTAGCCGCCAAGGAAACCCGCTGCCGCATACCGCCACTTAAAGTGGTCACCGGCGATTTTTCCTTTCCTTCCAATTGAACCAAGGAAACTAATTCCTCGACTCTTTTCTTCTTTTCTTTTGCGGAAAGACCGTAGATAGTGGCGAAAAAATCTAGATTTTCCGCTACCGTCAAGTCTTGATACAGGGCCGTACTTTGTGTCATGTAACCAATTTTTGCCGCCCGAGCGCTCCAAGACAAAGATTCGTTAATAACCGCGACTCTACCAGAATCCGGTTTCAGAATTCCAACTAAAATCCGGATCAGTGTTGTTTTCCCCGAACCATTTGGCCCAAGCAAACCAAATGTGATTCCTTTTTTCACTTGGAGATTGAACTCACTCAAAGCATGAATATCTGGCAGGAATTTTTTATTTAAACCCTCAACCTCAATAATATTTTCCATTGACCTTACTAAAATAGCTGTTTTAAAGAAAAAAGTAAATCAGAAAGTTTGCCGTAGTTAAGATTCTTGTAGTTTTTTGATGGTTTTGGGAATCTTTTCAACTAAATCAGAAGCGTTGTAATAATAGGAAACTTTTTCTTTTAGCCGATCACCGGCAGTCCCGTTGATAAATACCCCAGCGCAAGCGACCAAAAACAAATCATTTTTACAAGCAAGTGCTGCAATCAATCCAGCAAGAACATCACCGGTTCCACCCTTAGTCATCCCGGCATTGCCGGTGGCATTAACTCGTAACTCTTCTCCATTGCTAACGCAATCTTCTACACCTTTGAGGGCAATAATGCAACCATATTTTTTCGCCATTTCAATAACTGTGTCTTTAGAAGCGTCAATCCCAAAAAGTTCTTTAAATTCTTCTTTATGCGGAGTAACAATGCAGTTTTTCCCTAATAAATTTTTATCGAGACCTGTGAAAGCATCCGCATCCAGAACAAACTTTTTATTAGGAAATCTTTTCAGTAAATCATTAGTTAGTAACGTAGTTTCTTCACCAGCACCAAGACCAGGTCCAACCAATACTGCATCAGCTTTTTCCGCTGCTTCAAAAACCTCCTCTTGTGGAATAGCGATAAAATCACAAAGTTCGCTTTTCATCTTCTTTATCAACTCGTTATTTTCCGGCACCGAGGAAAAATAAACCAAGTCAACTATTTTTGAAGCAATCTTTGCCGCGAATAAGGGCGCGCCATGAAACTTTTCGCTCCCACCGATTATTAACACCACCCCGTTTTGGCCTTTATGAGAATCAGCCGGCGGTTGGTATAAACTTTTGACTACATTGACACCAATTTTTCTTTCAACCAAATTCATAGAACACTTACCCCTTCACGACACCCAGTCTCAACTGTTTTATCCACTCGTTAAAATTTTAAGCACCGGCGTCAGATATAAATCGTGGTAGAGATTTTTGATCTCTTCAATTGTCAACCACTTATAGTCATTATGCTCTCTAGGATTTATCTTAACCTTCCCAGAACACCTGGCTAGAAAGGTTATCCGCACGATGTGTCTGCCTTTGACCCGCAGAATATCTTGGACGGTTAAAACTTTATGAGTTTTTTCCAGTTTAAGTCCAGTTTCTTCTTTTATTTCACGCGCAAGTGCTTTTTCAATTTCCTCACCAGGTACGATTCTACCGCCTGGTATATCCCACCTTGGTGTCGTTTCACCAGGGTAAGGGTCTGCCCTTGCTAAAATTAAGTATCTGCCTGGATTTCTATAAACAAATGCTTTAACTCCGACTTCTAATAAAATTTCTTCTTTACGTGTTCCCATTTTAGCTAATCTTTGTTAAATTACCATTTATAACAACTGGTCTCACTGCTTCTATTTCAGTTTTGTAAAAAGAGATATTTGGAATTGGATTAAGAAGGAAGATTTTTTGGTTTAACACGTGAGCGAAACCGATTTCCATCAGAGTGTTGCCGACAATATAATTTTTGATGCCGTCTTTATCAAAATTTGCCACCAGCACTGCGTCTGCTCCTTGCATCAAACGCCAAAATTCCCTTATCGCGTCTTTTTTATTCTTTTGGTATAGCTTGATCTTTTCCTTTTCCGTATCTGTTTTCCCAATTAAAGGTGTTGCAAAAGTTGTCACAAAAGCATCGTGGTCGAGCGCAATAAGTTGGTCGCGGATCTCAATCATTTTTTCCGTAAATTGCATGCTGCCAATTACACCGATTTTCATTTATTTTTGATTTTACACCAAAAATGCTAAAATAGCATTCTAGCGAGATGATGTTTTCTCGCATAAACTTTGAAAATAACATCCTGCTGATGATGTTTTCTCATCCAAGAGGATTCGAAAATAACATCTATGAAAAAGGTCAGTGAAGCTAAATCGAAGGAAATCATAAGGCGAAACTGTGCTGTTTGCGGTGAGAAACTGGTTATAACTACTTACCCAGATAGAACTTATTCCGGTGGGCATTATTTTGGGAAATTAAGCGCTGGTAAGATAAAGTCTGAATATTGGGAATGTGATGACTGTTTTAATGAATAACTTTTCACGAAAGGGGATAACTAGTCAGATCTCTGACAAATCTACTTTCAACCTTTTCTAATAATTTTTTGTCCGTAGTGAATAAAGGGACCTCTAAATATTCCGACAGCGCTACATAAGAAGCGTCATAAGACGAAATGTTGTAGTCCAACGCGACCGCGAGGGTAGCCTTCAACAAATTTTTTGATGAGTAAACTAGAAAGTTTAGGTCTAAAAATCCTTCGTAAGCCTCTCTTGCCCCTCTTTCATCAATCCTTACACTTCTAGCAGCCGATTTAAGTAGGTTATTGACTTCGTAGAAGATGAATAATGGAGCTGAGATAGAAATCTTTTGCAGCAAAAAATCCTGCTTTATCTCTAACGCAAAACTGGCATCTTCCTCGTCGGCGAGAAACCATTTTGCTACCACCGAAGCGTCAACTATAATATTAGTTTTAGGCACGGGTACCATTCTTTATAAGTTCGTGTGTACGGTCTGCAAGCTGTCTTTTATTTTTCTCAACTAATTTTTGGACCTTAAATTTTTGATTTGCAAGGCTCTTACGTAGGTTATCTATCTTAGCCATAGCTACCTCTTGCGTATTTAAATCAGACACCTGGCCAAATCCCGCGGCCAAAGTTTGGTTAATCGTTTCTTGCAAAGAAGTCCCTTGCCGCAAAGCATGTAGCTTTGATTGATTCAAAAGGTCTTTTCTAATTCTAATAGTAGTTCTTACTGTGTCTCGCATGACATAAATATAGCATCTTGTCATCAAGATGTCAATACGTAACCGGCCTTGTTGGACCCCACGACGTACGAACTATGAGGGGCAGGCGATTAAGGAACCTCTGGCCGACCCTCAATTCATTTGACTTTAGTGTGGAAAATCTAGGAAGGTTTCTCACTACCCTTTGAAAAATTAAGCAAAGCTGGCGAAATCCCCATTGCCAAAAAGACTAAATAATTAAACCATCTACCGAAAAATATACTTGTTGTATCGTTAGCGATTGTTGTAGCAAGAATTGCAATTAAGACAATGGATGCCCAGGAAATACTGTACGCGAAAGCCTCCTTTAGAGATATTGGCTTAAGTCTTTTGACAACCCAATAAACAATCAAACCCATCACAACTGCAAAAAACACCGCAGGAATAAGGGTAGGACCCTCTGCTCCTCCTTCAAACCCAAAGAGAAGTGAAATCAAGAAAAGAGCAACGTTAAATACTACTATCATTAGAAGGCCTATACCAATGTATCTTAAAAATAGTTTTTTCATTTTTTCCTCCTTTATTGTTATATGTAGATTATACTATTCTTCGAACGAAGAAGATATTCTGGGGTGTTTCCTTGGTAATTTTCTTCCTGTCCAGCCGTTTCACAAAGTGAGTAAAATTGAAACGGTGCTTCTCAATAAATTAGCCTCGGAAGTTAGACTCTCCTCGACCCTTGCAAGTTATAGGACTATTTTTAGCTTCAAGAAAACTGGTCGGCCTTGTTGGACGATTTAAGGAACCTCTGGCCTTCTTTAAGTTCTTTCGACTTCAGTTTGAGTAATCTGAATCGCTTTCTCAGTTTCAATTATTCAAGTCTTTTAAATTTATAACCTAAGACTTCCTCTTTGCCCCCAGTAACAAACTTTACAGTTCCTCTCTCGTATTTATCTAAACATGTTTCACCATTTAAATGGTCTAGTTCGTGTAGGAATACTCTTGTTGTTTTTTCATCTGCTTTTAAGGTATGTCCGTTTCCTTCTAAGTCCTTGTATTTAAAAACTCCCCTCCAAGGTCTAATAACTTCCCCGACTAATAAGCTTCCAAGAGATATACATGATTCCCAATAACTACCCAAGCCCTCTAATTTGACCACCTTTGGATTTATTACAATTTCTGCTTTCTCTCGCAGCCAAATAACAAACATCCTTTTATTTACTCCAATTTGGTTTGCTGCCAAACCTCGGCCCATTCCTGTCTTTTTACGATATTTTTCTAAAGTCTCGATAAGTTTTTCTGACAACTTTTTAATTTCCTTTCCATTAAATTCATAATCTTGAAATTCCGAACATTTTTCTTTCAAGAACTTCTCTCCAAGAAATTTAATAGGCAATTCTTTATAAAGCCACTTGAA
>Ga0154803_103_pt3 | contig 20469 bp, 21 predicted proteins | sample Rifle2008BG16ft_FD_105811 | JGI IMG/M metagenome (GOLD analysis project Ga0154803, IMG submission 105811) | Candidatus Woykebacteria bacterium RBG_16_44_10
CACTGATATAAAATTTTAAACCTTGGGGGGTTGGAACACGGCCGGCGCTGGTATGAGGCTGTTTCAAAAAGCCCTCGCTTGTCAAACGGACCATCTCATTACGCACAGTTGCAGGGGAAACACCCAAGGAATGTTTTTCAACAATATTCTCACTGCCAACTGGTTCAGCGGTTGAAATGTACTCCTCAATTATCGTTCGAAGCAGTTCCTTTTGCCGCTCACTAATCTGTACCATAGTACACCTGTTCATCCCACGTAGCCTTGACGAAGTGGGACTGTCCCTAAAGTAGCAACAATTTAGCACGAGTGCTAACGGATGTCAAGGCCCGAAGGGCCGCTGACCCCGTAAGGTCGCTCTTTGAGCCGTGTACGGAAAGTACTGAAAGGCGAAAAGTAAGACTATTCGGGGTCAAGTGGAACTAAGATTTGAATTTAGCTACAAAGGAAAAGTTACAAACACATGGAGCTTTGTGACAGACATGACAACTATTTTTGAAAAGTTGAGAAAGCTCTTTAGCAACGTCTAAATTAGCTGAATTTGCTATTCCCATGACACAAGAGAAAAAGTCAGCCGCTTCTACTGTAATTTTTTGGAAATAGCTTTCCTTATGCTCGCCAAAGAACATGTGGATAGACTCACTCAACTCCCCTAATTCTTCTGCCAGATGAATCCCTGCGTGCTCCAAACTTCGCTGAGCGGAAGGGTAGACTTCTCTAAACATATTCTGCAAATCTGCTAACGAAGCTGGCTTTTTCGATCCCTCCGTTGACAGCTTTAATCTTTTTCTAATCTTATTTCTCTTGCAGACACACGGGCGCTCGCCACAATAAGAACACCTCCAAGGAAAGCGCGACCAAACAGCTTGCTCTAAATCGATGTGGAGTCTATTCATAATTGCCAAAAGCCAGCAGAGAGAAATAATGAGATTTAGCTTTAGCTTCTTTCGGTCGCCTTTCCGGATTCCTTTCAAAGCTCGCATGGCAAAACGCTCTTGGTGACTCAAAAGATCCCAAGCGCTGTACAAGCGATCATCAGGAAGACCGTAGATTTCCTGAATCACTTCTTGGACCTCGCTTAAACTAGCTAACGGTAAAATCTTAACCATAGAAGTTTGGGTTAGTGGTGCTTTGCAAAGGTGATTATATTGAAGCGCAATTCCTAAATCAATATGGGTTTGTGATACAATTACCCCCGTAATGACACGAAAAACGATCAGCTTCTCTAACGATTCCAGTCTGGGCGGGTTTTTATACCAAAATAGAAGTAGAATTTTAACAAAACTAAATTCTTTCATCTCCGCTGGCAAAGATAAACTACATTTAGTCCTAGATTTTGATCGGACACTAACACTTAGTCAAAATCGATTCGGTGAAAATGTAACTACCTGGGAGATATTGAAGGGCTATCTTACACCGAGTGGCCAAAAAGAGTATCAAAGATTTTACGATTTTTACCGTCGCCTCGAAGTGGAAAATCAGTTAAAACGTACCCACGCCGTGGAATGGTGGGAAGGAGTCCTGAATCTTTTTATAAAAGAGAGGTTGAAACGGTCCAGTATAGAGCATATCGTTGCAAGAGACATGCCGGCGAGATCTTATGCGAGAGAATTATTTTCTGTCTGTCAGAGTAAAGGTATTCCTACAATAATAATTTCAGCCGGGATAAAGGATGTGATCGATATTTGGTGCAAGAGTCATGTAATCAAACCGACGAAGGTACTAGCGACAAAACTATTTTTCTCGCCTAAAGGTTTCGTACGTGGCTGGTATAGGAATTCCTTTATATATGTACTCAATAAAAGAGAGAAGGGTCATGCTGAAATCAGCAATATCAGGTCTGGGCGACCTAATACAATTTTAATTGGCGATGATGTTTATGACTCTCAGATGGTTGACGGTAAGGAAAATGTTATCCGAATCATGGTTCACGATCCAAGAAAAGATGCCGCAGACGAGTCTGATTACAAGCTCCTCCAAAAATTTGATCTCTTAATAAAAACCGGCGACCTATTACCAGTAATCAAACTCCTTGAATTATTTCCGTGAGATAATTAGATCTTCAAAACCGAAAGAAAAGCTTCCTGGGGAATTTCTACTTTTCCGAATTGTTTCATCCTCCGCTTTCCGGCTTTTTGTTTTTGGAGTAACTTATCCTTTCTAGTCCTATCTCCACCGTAAAGTTTGGCGGTGACGTCTTTGCGGTAAGCGGGGATTTTCTCGGCTGCAATAATCTTACCGCCAATAACTGCTTGTAGGGAAACCTCAAATTGTTGGCGGGGAATTACCTCTTTTAATTTTTCAACTAGGGCTTTGCCAGCACGGAAAGCTTTTTCTTTCGGAACTATTTGCGACAGTGCATCAAGAGACTTCTTAGCAACTAAAATTTCTAATTTAACTGCCTCGATTTTCCGATAATCAGCTGGCTCGTAATCAAAACTAGCAAAACCGGAGGAAACTGTTTTTAATTGGTCATAAAATTGGGAAACTATTTCTGCTAACGGTAGTTCACAAGTGATTTTAATTTTATCGCCAAAGTATTCACTATTTTTAATCACCGCGCGGTGTTCGTAAAGCAGTTTATTAATCGGTCCGAAATATTTATTCAAACTAACTATTTGGCCAGTCACCCACGGTTCCCGGAGTTCTCTGATTTCGTTTGGTGACGATAAATCTTGTGGATTTGAAATTTCGATTTGCTCCCCGTTAGTTTTTATTACCCGGTAACGAACTGTGGGTGCGGATAAAATTAAATCTAGATCAAATTCTCTTTCCAACCGTTCTTGGACAATCTCCATGTGAAGCAAACCTAAAAATCCGGCCCGGAAACCAAAACCTAAGGCAGGGGAGTTTTCCGGTTCAAAAGTTAATGAAGCATCACTGAGTTTTAATTTTTCTAATGCTTCCTTCAATTTTGAGAATTCATCTCTCTCAACCGGAAAAATCCCAGCAAAAACCATCGGTTTAAATTCTTTGTAGCCTGGTAGAGGTTCCGTAGTCCCGTTCAAACTAGTGATCGTATCACCTACCCTCACCTTCTGGACTTCTTTTAATCCCGTTGCAATCCAACCAATCTCGCCTGCCTCCAAAGTTTCTTTTTCAGTTAATTCTGGCGAGAAAAACCCTGTAGCGACACTTTCTGCCTCTTGTCCCGTCCCTAAAAACTTTATTTTTTCCCCTTTTGTTATTTTCCCATCAAATAATCTAACAAAGGCAATAACTCCTTTAAATTGATCGTAAGAAGAATCAAAAACAAGGGCTTTCAAGGGTTTTTCCAGGCTACCTTTTGGCGGAAAAATTTTGCTAACTAAATCGCTAAGCAACTCTTCGACCCCTTCCCCGGTTTTGGCACTCACTTTGTAAATTTCATTTTGCCCAAAACTCAATGAACTAGTCAGCTGATCTGATACCTCTTTGATTTGGGCGTTTGGCAAATCAATTTTGTTTATTACCGGAATTATCTTTAGCTTTTGTTCTTTGGCCAAAAGAAAATTACTTAAAGTTTGTGCTTCAACCCCGCGGGTTGCATCGACAAGTAAAACAACACCTTCAACACAGGCTAAAGAACGGGAAACTTCATAAGAAAAATCAACATGGCCAGGAGTATCTATTAGATTCAGAATGTATTCTGAATCTTTAAGCACGAGATCCGAAGCACGAGACCCGAAATTTTTTTGTTTATTGAAATTTAGAATTTGTGATTTATTTCGGATTGCCTGCTCTGAGCATGTTTTCTGTCGAAAAGCGAATTTAGAATTTCGAATTTTGTACGTCATTCTAACTGGTGCAAGTTTAATGGTGATCCCCCGCTCCTGTTCGAGTTCCATTTGGTCAAGATACTGTTCGGTTAGCTTTTCTTTGGGAACCGTACCCGTTATTTCTAGGAGGCGGTCGGCTAGGGTAGACTTTCCGTGGTCTATGTGGGAAATAATGCAGAAATTGCGAAGGTTTTCCATCATTGTGTAACGACGTCTTTTGGGTAGTCCAACACTAGGTGCTTGGCGAACCAGGCTCGATTTTTTCCTCAAATACCAAAAATTTCTGGAGCCGCCGTAGGTCAGGCAAAAGACGGAAGAAAATCTTGAGCTCCTCACTCTTCAACCACCAGGTAAGCCCACCATAAATCGTCAGCCCAAAAACAAACAAGATGCTAGTCAAAACCAACAGATTAAATGCCCTGGTGGTGTCAACTATATGATCAATAATATAAACATCGCCAATCCTTAAATGAAGCGGTAGATAAAGAAGAACTCCCATCAAAGCAGCGGATAAAAATATTTTAATCATTGGTAAAAAAAGCTTCGCTTTATCAAAACCGCCAACCTTTCTGTCCAAAAGGGTTAAAAGAACGATAAAATTAAAAACCCCCGTAAGAGCGCTGGCAAGACCAAGAAAGGCGGCGGGGTTTGCGGTATTTTTAGCGAAGCCAAAAACTAATAAAGCACTAACCGTTGCATGAAATATCAAAGAAACTAAAGCCACCTTCAACGGTGTAATAGCGTCATGAAGCGAGTAAAAAGCTCGAATAAGAAGGAAGAAGGCGCTTTGAGCAAAAACCCCAACCGCAAAATAAGACATCGTAACAGCTGTGGCAACAGTTGATGACCAGTCAAAAGCACCACTTCCAAGAAGAATACGGACAACCGGAATCCTTAAAACAATAAATAGGACGCTTATCGGTACAGTAAGATAAAGAATTTGGTGTAAAGTGGACAGAAAGGTACCTTTGAAATCAGCTGTTTTACCTCCCGATATTTCGGCTGAAAGGGTGGGGAAAGCCGCCGTCGCAAGAGTTACCCCAAAAATACCAATTGGAAAGTTTTGGATATCAGCGGCTAATCTCAATGTTGCTGTCGAACCTTTAACCAACAAGGAAGATAAAAACACGCTGACCCACCATTCTGCTTGGGCAAGGCCAATCCCAAATGCGCGCGGTAGGGATAATTTGATTATTTTTAAAACACCAGGATCTTTGAACCTAAACTTTAATTTATATCTGAAGCCAAATCTTTTAATTAATATCAATTGGATAAGGACGTGCAGCATTGCCCCCAACACTACCCCAAAAGCTACCCCAATAAGACCAAAATGCGGTCTAAACCACCAAATACCAATAATAATTCCAAGATTATAAAGAACTGGCGCAATAGCTGGGATTATAAATCGATGAAAACTTTGCAGAACCGAAGTAAAAAAACTACCGATAATTAGGAGGAATTCGGCAAGCAAAATTACTCGAGTGAGATCAGTAGTCAGCGACAGTTTTTCTGGGTCATCTCTAAATCCTGGCACAACAAAAGTTTCGTTTATTGGTCTAGCGTAGACAAGGAGAACCAAGGTTATAATCGCAAAAAATAGAAGCGAAATGTTTAAAATAGATGAGGCTACTTTCCAAGCTTCCTTCTCTTTGTTTGAATTTAGGTAAGATGTAAATACAGGAATAAAGGCTACTGATAAGGCACCAACAATAAGAATATTAGCAATAAAATCGGGTAATACAAAGGCAGCTGTGTAGGCGTCAAGAGTCTCCAGAGGGAAAAAGTGGGTTAAAAATCGATTTCTTATCAGGCCAAGTACACGTGAAGCAAGCACTAAAACCATCATTATTGTTGCCGCAGATATAATGGTGGTTTGCCTTCTAAATAAAATCGCCGTACTAGTTTTAAAAAATTGTCGGACCATGTTCTCTAAATAATAGCAGGAACTTGAATTTGTGCCAATAGTTTGTTATCATGCACCACATGCCGATTATTCTTTCCGCCAAAAAGAAATTACGAGCTGACGCCCGTAAACAAAAGGTGAATCAAAAAGTAGAAGCTGCTTCTAAGCTTGCTGTTAAAAACTTTAAGAAAGCCCCTTCCCAAGAAGCTCTGGGTAAGGTTTACTCGGCGCTTGACATCGCTGCAAAAAAGGGTGTCATCCCTAAAAAAAGAGTTGCTCGGAAAAAGAGTCGCTTAGCTTCTCTCGTCGTAAAAATAGCTCCCCACTCTAGCAAAAAGGTCAAGCCTCGCGCAGTATCAAGAAGGAACTCTAAACGCAAAAAACTCTAGTTAATTTGCCGCAAACTTGTTATACTAAAGTCAAGGGTAACCGAAATGGCACGCGCTGCCCAATCAGAAACTTCAGAAATAAACATCAACCTCATGCCCTCCCCGGGTCCTTCCGGCACGGCTGGGGAAGTGGTTCGTTGGATCTTAACGATTGGTCGTTACTTAATAATTGTCACAGAAATTGTTGCCTTAATTATCTTCTTCGTTGGTATAAAACTTTCCGCTGATAAAAACGACTTAAAAGAGCAGGTTGAAAACTTGAAAACTTCGGTTTCAAGTGATAGTAACGTCGCATTTGAAAAGGAGTTTCGAGAAATCCAACAAAAAATCAACGAAATAAAAAAGCAAAAAACCACTCATTTCCCAAGCAATGTTGTTGTCGCTGAGTTTTTAAAGATGCTGCCACAAGGCATGACCCTAGGGTCTTTGGAAGTTAAGGAAGATGAGGTTGTTTTTTCGGGCTCTTTTACATCGCCAAGCGAGCTTCAAACTTTAGTTGCTGTTTTTTCGGAGTCAGAGAAAATCACTGGTCTGGATATCAGTGACCTAAATTCGCCATCGGAAAAAAATCCGCTTTACACCTTCACGGCAACAGCGAACATTGTCCAATCGAAACTCCAGCAAAAGGAGGCTGCTAAGTAATGCCTTTCTACAAGCAAGTTCTTGAACAGTATAATAAACTAAACGTCGTTGAGACTAGCAAGGATTACTTTTCTGTTCTAGCCACCTTGATCTTATTAATAGTTCTTCTTTTACTCATATTTCCAGCTGTCAAACACGTCACTTTGGTTAATAAAGAAATTGCCGACGGACGGAAAATGAAGGCAGCTCTTGAGAAAAAAGTTGATGCCCTTAGTGTGGCTAATACAAACTATGAGGCGGTAAGCGACGACCTACCCTTACTGGAACTTGCCTTACCAAATGGCTCTGATCTTGGTACTTATCTAAAGAAGGTTGAAGAATTTGCAGTGAAATATAACTTAAAAATTGCTGCCATCCAATTTGCTAACATTTCCCTCTCAAAACCAACAAAAACAGATTCACTGAAGGTAAAAGATCTTCCGTTTACTGTAACTCTGGAAGGCGCCTTTCCTGACTTTCAGAAATTTTTAACGGATTTAGAAAATTATATCCGAACAAGCGATGTCCTAAGTGCTATAGTTGCTAAGGAACAGGCCGGTGGTCTAAAGGAGACTTTAACCGTCACCAGTTACTATTTCGGACTTGACATTGTGCCAGCGAAATCCACTGGTAATACCCCAGCAAAATCGACGGTTGGAGGTACACCATGAGAAAAAACCCAGTTGCTTTTGTTTTACTCTTGTCACTCATTACAATTGTTGCCTGGATTGTTCTCCAAGTGTTTCAAATCCAAACTAAACCAATCCCAACTCCCAACCAAAAACTAATGCAGGAACTGAATCCAGAGCTAGATAAAAGTGTGCTCGAAGAACTAAAAAAATCCTTAAAGTAATAAAAAACCAATCACAAGGCGGCCGCCCTATTGATAAATTGGCTGAGAATAAGGTCGGCAGCTCGGCTCTCTTTTAGAGCCACATCTGCTCGAAGAAGCTCCAGAATCGCCTTTTTTAGGGCTACCCTAGTCCAATTTTTTGCTTGCTCCTTGATTTTTTGTTGCACGAAAGAAGAAAGTGGGGTCTCCCTTAAATCGTCTTTGTCTTTGGCGCAAAAAGCAAGCAGTAAACCGCGCAGAACTGCTCCAATAATCTTTTCGATCGGCTCTTTAGCGCTAATTAGCTCCAAAGCTAGGCTTTGGGATTCTTTTTCATCCTTAAAAAGGATAGCATCTACTAATCTAAAAGTAGTCGCTTTTTTCCTCTGATCAAAAAGAAAGCTTTTTACCAGTGTCTTTCCTATCTCAACCTTACCCCCAGACCATAAGATTATATCGGTCTCTTCTGGCAATTTTTTTGGCAAGATATTCCAATCGCCGCTGAAATGTTCAATTAAAAAGCTGCTTTTTCCACCGAAGAGATGGTGACTTGCTATTTTTAGCTTTTCTTCAAGTACTTCTTTACTCAAACCTTTTCCGGAAATAGTTTGAATGTCTTGGTAACTACCTTTTAATCTAATTAAAAATCTTCGTGAGTCAACTTGGTTGGTGCCGTGGATTAAATAAATCATTTTTTCTCAGTACTTGAGGGATTAAGGAAATTTTTTATCTTGGCTCGCACATCATCCCAACTTACCTTGGGGACAATCACGTAAGCACCACCGTATAAATCCGCGCCAGGCGAGTGCATCAATCCAGAGGAAGGATCTAGGACAAAAGTTCTTAGACTATCAATGTTAATCTCTTTGGCTAGCCTTGTCGATTTGGGCAGAGATTTAAGATCAAAATCGGTTTCAATAGCTTCCCCGAAATCACGAAAAAGAGCATTCAACTTAAACGGGTCAATCAGAGTGCCGATTGAAAGAGCCTTTTTTGCAGCTGCTTGGATCACTTTTTGTTGACGTCGCGCCCGTGCAAAATCACTTCCCTCACCGCCAGCGCCGGTCCGGGAGCGAACATATTTTAAAGCTGTCGCACCGTCCATATGGGTAGCTCCTGCGTCAAAATGAAGATGCTCAAAACGACAACTAAATGTACCGTTTGGGCAGCTAGCCCTCTCCTTTCCTTCCACTGGATATTGATAATCATCGAAGGTTTCATCGACCACAATGTCAACTCCACCCAAGGTATCAATCCCTTTTTTGAAGCCTTCAAAGTCAATTCTCGCTCCGTAATGAATCGGCAGCCCCAAGTGCTGCGAAACTACTTGTTCAGCCAATTTTAAACCACCACCAGGATACCCATATGAATCACCCAAGGAGTAAGCAGAGTTTATTTTTCCTTCACTGGCGGAGAAACCATCCCAACTGGGAATAGAAACCCAAGTATCCCGGGGGATCGAGACAAGAGAAGTCTGCTTGGTATTTTGATCGACGGAGAGGACAATTATTGTGTCCGACAAAAATCCGTTATGTTCTCGTTGGCCACCTGACCCAACAAAAGTGTAGGAAACATTGGCTCTTTTATCAATACCAAGAATCAAGATATTTGTTTTACCGGCCGTTGACCTCAACTCACCAGTCGGTTCCCTAAAAAAGGACAAAACCGCACCAGGATTTTTGAATATCTCTCCAAGCAGGTTTGATATCGGCCAATAAAAAGCGTAACTGAAATAGCCAATAATAGTGGTAAGAAGCAACCCAGTTGTGAATAGAATTATCTTCTTTCTTCTACTCTGTTTTTCCGTTGGTTTGGGGGGTAAAACCCCAAGATCAATATAGCGCATGAGATTTAGTCTACCACACCCATCTAGTTTAATGCCACTAATCGAGGCTATTTAAACGGATGATTTCAAGAAGATCTAAAAAGATTTCAGAGTCCCAACTGGCCCGACCAGGCAAAACGCCATCAATCGCTGGCCGGATAGTAAATTTGGCAACATTGCTCTGATCAACACTTCCACCGTAAATCACCTTTACCTCTTCGCCAAGGGTTTTTTTGATTAGAAGAGCCATTTTTTCGGCATTTTCTGGAGTATCTGGATTGTCGCTGCCAATCGCAAAAAGCGGCTCATAAGCAACCGCGGTGACTTTGTTTTTGACAACCTCCAAAGACTTAACCTCGTTCAAATTACTAATACAAACCACGCTATTGATTTTAAACTGCTCTAGATGCTTGATCTTAGCATTGATATCCTCGTTAGTTTCAGCAAAGTTTTTTCGCCGCTCGGAGTGCCCAACAATACAATAGTCTACCAAACCATCAAGCATTGCGCTGCTAACCTCGCCCGTGTATGGACCATCAGGAAAGTGAGAAACATTTTGGGCACCAACCTTTATATTTGTGTCTTTAAATAAAGCAGCAACAAAGGGAAGGGAGGTATATGGAGGACAGATCACAATTTCGATTCCAACCATCTCCTCTAATTTTGGTTTTGCTCTTTTCACCCATTCAATTGTTTCTTTAATCGTCTTAGTCGCTTTCCAGTTAGCTACGACCAAAGGCTTCTTTTTCATTTACTCAATCCTCCAGGGCTATCAAACCGGGCAGTTTTTTACCAGCTAAAAATTCTAACATCGCGCCGCCGCCGGTTGAAACATAACTAATTTTATCAAGTAGATCAAATTTATTCAAAGCGGCTATCGTGTCGCCACCGCCAACAATCGAATAAGCTTGCGAACCAACTAAGGCTTGGGCGATTGCTTTCGTTCCTGACTTATACTGGTCTTCTTCAAAAACACCCATCGGCCCGTTCCAAACAATTAGTTTCGCCTGTGAAATAATTTCCTCAAAAATTTTAATTGCCCCAGGACCAATATCACGCGTCCCTACATGATCGGCGGCAACTATCACATTTTGGGCTAAATCGTTAGGGGAAATTTCGAACATCACTCGCCCTCCAACTAAAACCTTATCAGCAATTTGTGCTAAGTTATTAATCGCTGGAAGTTTCGTTTCAATTTTTGCACCGCCAATTATTGCCACTAGTGGCCTACTCGGATTTTCTAAAACTCCAGATAGCTCCCTGATCTCTCGTTCCAAATTTAAACCAGCAAACGACGGGAGAAATTTGGGCAAGCCAACAATCGAAGCATGAGCCCGGTGGCAAACCGCAAAAGCGTCATTGACGTAAAACTGCCCAAAGTTGGCGAGGAATTTTGCGAAGTTTTTATCATTTGCTTCTTCGCCAGGCCAAAAACGTAAGTTTTCAAACAAATTTAATTGATGAATTTCGCCTGATTCCTGGTTTTCGAGAAACGTGGTTTTTTGGCCAAGTAGTTTTTCTAGTACGCCAATTAAAGGTCTTAAAGTAAATTTTTTATCTCTTCCGCCCGGGCGACCTAGATGGGCCAAAAGAACTACCTTTGCTTGGCGACCCAACAGAAACTGAATTGAAGGTAAGGCAGCTTTGATCCTTGTTTCGTCAAGCACCCTCCCATTTTCAATCGGCACATCAAAATCAACCCTTAATAAAACCCTTTTATCCCTAATCACTGGAAGATCACGTAGAGACTTCATTTATTTAATTCTAACATGAGGGGAAAGACTTAAGATAAATGTTGGTTAATTTTTTCTTCAAGGATTTCCTTACTAGTCGCGCCGATAAAGCGATCAGCCTCCTTGTCGTCCTTGAGAATTATATAAGTGGGGATACTCATCACACCGTACTTAGCTGCCTCTTGCTCATTTTCGTCGACATTGATTTTTTTGATTTCGATTTTCCCAGTAAGTTCTTTCTCCAGCTCCTCAACCACCGGCTTCATCACAATACATGGACCACACCAATCAGCATAAAAATCAATTAAAGTGATAGTCACGCCTATTACCTCCTTTACTAGTATACCATAAGAAAATTAACTTTAATTCACCGCTTCTTTGGGTTAAGATAAAATATCAAATGGATGTTTTGCAGTCCCTTAATCCAGTTCAAAGAAAGGCAGCGGCACACACTACTGGCCCAGCAATTGTTCTTTCCGGTCCTGGTTCTGGTAAAACCAAAGTGATTACCCACCGGATTGCTTATCTTATTAAAGAGAAAAGCATAGATCCAACCAACATCCTTGCCGTGACTTTTACCAACAAAGCAGCGAATGAAATGAAGGAAAGGGTCGCCAAATTGTTAAGCCTACAGCACACAGACCGCAGACCAGAGAAGAAAACTTCTGTGGGCCGTGAGCCGAGGTCTGTCGACCTACCTCTAATGGGTACCTTCCACTCGATCTGCGCGCGGATCTTACGGACAGACGGTCATTTTTTCGGTATCGGCCCAAATTTTATTATTTTTGATGAAGATGATTCTTTGGCGCTGATCAAAGAAGTGATGAAAGAGCTTGAGATAGACCCAAAACGCTTTTCGCCTTCTAGTATAAAGACAGCAATCGAAGGGGCCAAAAATGAACTAGTCGGACCAAAAGACTATCCTACTTACGCCGCTGGTTATTTTCAAGAAGTGGTTGCCAAAGTCTACCAAAACTACCAGGAAAAACTAGAAAAACAAAACGCTCTTGATTTTGATGATTTATTAATGAAGATAGTTTTACTTTTTCAAAAATTCCCGGCTGTATTGGAAAAATATCAAAAGAGGTGGCACTTTATCTTGGTCGATGAGTATCAAGACACAAACAAAGCTCAGTATGTTTTTACTAAATTGCTCGCTAGCAAGCGCCACAATGTCTTTGCCGTTGGTGATGCTTCTCAAGCAATTTACGGTTGGCGAGGAGCAGATTTTCGCAATATCTTAAATTTATCACAGGATTTTTCCAAAAGTAAGATTTTTAATCTAGAACAAAACTACCGTAGCACCAAAAAAATTCTAAACGCCGCCACGGCGGTGATTTCTCACAACCGCTCGCATCCCATTTTGAATCTTTGGACGCAAAATCCCGAAGGCGATCCAATTATCATTTATGAAGCAAAAAATGAGCTGGAGGAAGCTGGTTTTATTATTAGAGTAATAAATAAAATGGCAGGGTACCGGCAGCAGGGTACAGTGTACAGTGAATCAGAGCAAACTGCTACCCACACCCCCGCCTCGCCGGTAGGCAGGCTGCCCCCTCCACCCTTGAACTATAAAGACTTTGCTGTTCTTTACCGCACCAACGCCCAATCCCGGGTGCTCGAGGAGGCCCTTTTGCACGAAGGTATCCCGTATACCTTGGTCGGTGGTACCAGGTTTTATGATCGGCGCGAAGTAAAAGACGTCCTTGCATACTTGCGCTTAATTGTGAACCTGGCCGATTCTGTCTCTTACAAACGGGTAGTCAACATCCCACCAAGGGGTATTGGCCCAGCAGCAATAAAAGCCAAAAGTATAAAATTTAAGGGATTTGAATCTCTGCTAGAAGGTCTACGCAAGAATTCCGAGGGAAAACCAACGATTGAAACAATTGATATAGTACTTGAAGTAACAAAATATCTAGACTGGCTTGACGATGGTAGTATTGAAGCGGCTGCTAGAGTAGAAAACGTTAAGGAACTGCGCAGTGTCGCCACCGAGTTTCCAAATCTTACTGACTTTTTGGAAAATGTTACCTTGGTGGAAAGAGAATACGGGCCACAAAGACCATCGATTGAAAAGGAGAGACCTGACGCTATTACTTTAATGACTGCCCACGCTGCTAAAGGGCTTGAATTCCCAGTCGTTTTTATGGTTGGTATGGAAGAGGGGCTTTTCCCTCATAGCCGGTCGCTTCTTGATACTAATGAACTCGAAGAAGAGCGGCGCCTTTGCTATGTTGGTATCACTCGGGCCAAAAGTCAACTTTACCTCACCTTTGCCCGACAGCGGCTATATTTTGGTCAGCGCAGTGAAGGTGTCCCATCCCGATTTATTGCCGATATACCAAAAGAATCTGTCACGGTCATTGCCTTTTGAAGGGGTATTTTAACACCACTTGTCAACTTTACTAATTTTACAATTTCCTTTAAAATCTACTTACAATGAAACCTCAAGGGCAGGCTGAGGTTAACTTTCTTATGGCAATTCGGGGGCTTTTTTATTTCCTCCCCGGCAGACTCCCTTACAAACTTTGGGGCTTTACTTTATTGGCTGTTTTCGTATATCTACTTGGCCAATCCAATACCACCGCCGCTTTGGCTTTTCGATCTAGTTTAGATCATTTAAAAACTTTTAGCCCGCCAATACTAATCCAAACCATTCATTCACCGCCGGTTAAAGAGGTTAATGAGGAAGAGATTTTAGAGAGCCAAGGTTTAATCCAAACTCCAAATGGAGTCTTACCTTTTTCTACCAAGTTAAGGGTCTTTGCTACTAGTTATGACAAAAGCTGCCCTGGTTGTAATGAATGGACCGCCTCTGGTCTGCAAGTTGGGTTTGGCGTGGTAGCGGTTGACCCGAAAGTAATTCCTCTTGGCACCAAACTTTTTATACCAGGTTACGGTGTGGCGGTTGCTGGTGACACTGGTGGAGCAATCAAAGGTAACAAAATTGATCTGGGCTTTGACGATGTCAAACACGGTTGGTGGAGTTCCCGCTTTGTCGAAATTTACATTTTAAAATAGCATCCTCCGTGCTGCGAAACTTGTCAGTTTCTTAGCACTCCCGGCTGCTGCGTCACTTTGTTCCTAAGACTACTCCGTAACTAGATTCTTTCACTAATCGTTCAAGTATCTAGGTACTCTCGCGCTCTGCGGCCACTTCGTGGACTAAGACTCTTTGGTTCTTCTCTTTCCGAGCTTATAATCTGCAAGGGTTACATCCTACGTATTGTTTCCTTTGCAGGATATAATAAAGTTATGAAGGCAAGTCTAAATAACCCAGTGGACATTCGACAAAGCGATCTTTGGGCAAAATACCTACAGGAACTTGGTTGGCAAGCGGAAAAATTAAATCCCAATCTCTTTGCCTACGTAAAGAAAATCCCCATTTTTGGCAGCCTAATTAAAGTCCCTCGGGTCCCTCTTCCTCTACCTTTCAAAGAAATCGATCAGCTCGCGGCTTCCGAAAACGCTATCTTTGTCAAATTTGAACCGGCAATTGAAATGAAAGACCCCGCCGCCAACAAAACTCTTTCTCTATTAAAAGCTCACGGGTTTTGGCAAGAGCGCTGGAGCTTATCACCAACCAAGACGATATTCGTCGACCTAACCAAAAGTGAAGATGTGCTTTTAAAAGAGATGGAAAAAGATACTCGCTACAATGTCCGCCTAGCCACTCGACGAGGAGTGGGGGTCAAACAAACCGATGACTTTAAGCAATTTAAAGACCTCTATTTCGCCACAGCAAGACGAAAAAAATTTTGGCCTGCGAAAAAAGAGCTCGAGGTTCTCTGGAAAGTTTTTTCAAAAGAAAGGGCCGCTTCGATTCTCACTACTTTTTACCAAGAAAAGCCTCTTGCTTCCACTTTATTAATAGATAGCAATAAGGCTGGCCACTATCAACACGCCGCCTCTACCGACCAACACCGGGAAGTCATGGCACCATATCTTCTTTTGTGGGAAGCGATGCGGTTTTTGAAGAAAAAAGGCTGTTCCATTCTTGATCTGGAAGGGGTTTATGACCAAAGAATTCCGTCGACAAAAGGTTGGAAAGGATTCACTCTTTTCAAAAAAGGCTTTGGCGGTAGGGAGGTAGAGTATTTAGGATCCTTCACCAAATACTACAAACTCTGGGCAAAAATTCTCTTCTACCCATCCCGCTTTTTCTAGAGTATGGTCGAAACCTCTTGTCATTGCGAGTTCGACGAAGCAATCTCATTACAAATAGAAACAGGTAGCCACTGTCCTGCCGGAAAGCAGCTACCTGTAAATTTCGATTTATTCGCTAGTCCCTCTTAGCTAACCATTGGTTGATCCGTGTTTTGGTACTCGGCGATGGTTGTTAGCCCACTCTTCCTCAACACCTCTCTTAGGAAAATCAAATCCCTAGCAGTTAGGTCGTGGAAAGCGATGAAGGTCCGTTTTCCCTCTCGGAAAAACTGAACCAGAGCAACGTGAGTTGGCTCGCCCCATTCGCCGAAGAGTTTTTCTTTTCTAGTTAGGAAACCGACTACTGTTTTACTTCGATGATTTTCGTAGCGATAAATCGTACCGAAGTAACCAGTCAGTTCCTTTGCTTCCACTGGAAAGTCTTGGTCTGCAACTTCCCTGGCTCTCCGACGAAATTCTCCTCCGTGTCTTAATCTAGCTCCTCCGCACAAAATCAGACCGCTCTGTAGTATTCCCTCGTCAATCAATGTCCTAACCATCCATACCCTCTCCTCCTTTCCACCCAAATTTGACGGGGTTTTGGACCCATAATATTATCACAGGTTCCTGAAATGTCAAACAGGACTTACGCTGATGGTATTGTTCGAGCTTGTCGAGAACTGTTACTTCTCGACTCGCTACGCTCGCTCGAAGAGTATGTAAGTAGCTTCTAGTCAATTTTGGCACAAAAAATACCACCTTTCAAAAGGTGGGATTTGGTGGGAAGGTTTCTGGGTCAAGCTTTTCTTGACCGCCAACCGACCGTCTGAAATCACTTTCAGATCGGTACTTCCCCAGCCCTGATGGATCCCTCCGCATTTCGCCTAAAGGAGGGATATTTTAAGACTCCGTGGTCAGAGATGTACTCCGATCAACAGAGGCCTCCTTTCTTCTTTGCTTCTCCAGGTCCGATTTACTGCCGGTGGCCTCGTCCTCGAGACGGGGAAGAGTTACTACCCCTCATCCCAAGCCTTATCCGCTGGTCTTTCTCGGACTTCTCGCGGCGGTGCTGGTCATCTCTCCGACGACTGCTTCCCCGGTCGCCACGCCCGAGCTCGAACGTGCTGCTCACGGCTCGCTCCGTTATCTGGTCAAGCTCACGGCTGCGCTGTTCTCGCCGGCTGATTTCCCGCAGGGTATTCAGAGCCCGCGACGCACCGAAGTAGTCCTCGGCCTCGTACAACTGCTGCGCTCTGTCGTACTCTGCGAGTTCTGCGTGACCCAGCCGAGCCTCCCGGATCTGGCTTAGCCGGTACTCGACCCGAGCCTTCGCCTGGAGATGGTGAACCCTGCGGGCTGCGTTCCGAGCCTCAATGTACCGAGCGCTGAGGAAGCACTCCTCAGCCTCGGCCAGCTTAGCCCGGGCCTCCTCAGGCACGACCCAATCACGGTTATCGGCCCCGGCGATCGACGCCTTAGCACCAACGAGCACTCGGATGGCGTCACACTTCACGCAGCGTTGTGGCGTACCATCAGGGCCTCGGTCGACCACTCGGCGGCATGGCTTGCCGTCGGTTGTCTGTCCGCTGCAGAAGGTCTTCCCTTCTGGCAGTCTCGCCTCGTCCGCCTGCCATAGCCACTCCTGGTGACACTCCTCGCAGTAATTGTGAGGCCAGTCGGGTGGCAGCTCAACGCCGCATCCGCGGCAGAGCTTGACGGTCCGCACTTCGCCACTAGCAGTGGCGATGACCAGACCACCTTCCGGGACCTGGACGGCCTCTTCCGCTACCTGCAGGTCTACGACTGATTCGTTCTGGTCCGCAGCCTGCGGGGTCTGACTCAAAGTCTTCTCGTCCGCACCCTGCGGGGTCTTAACAGTAGCCGACCCTGTGCGTGCCATCAGAAAACCTCCTCATGTGGCACTAAACACCTCGAGCAGGGGAATCCACCATAGCAACAAGCTACAGCGAAAGCCCATCCCTGCTCTGCTCCGACCCAAGTCGGGCTATCCTGCTAAACAGAACATCGAGCAGGGCTGCTCGGAAGGTCCAAAAAATCTTAACTTGTTAATTCTGGCTAATAGCCAGAAATCTGGTCCTCCTTCGCTAAGCTCAGGATAAAGTTAGAGTTATTTTCACCTCCTTCTCTAGATTTACCCCGAGCTTGCCGAGGGGGACCAGGTCCCTAGCTACCAATTGAGCCTGGGTGGGTAACTCTCTGACAGGATTAACTGTCCAGCATCCACTTCTAGGTGAATGGGTTACCCGGTAAGCACTTTGCAGTACTTACAACTTCGAAGCAGCGATAATCTCATTGATTCACTCTGCTTCTCAGAGAGGTCCTGATCTCTTTCGAAAATCAGGTTTTTCTGCCACGCTTCCTCTCTAGCGCCCATCTACCAGATCTTGCAGTTGCTTACTGAGCAGTCTGCGAAAGGACGTTTATACTACCGTCCCTACTAACCTGGTAGACTCGCTCGGGGAGGTTAACGCCTTGCCGCTCAGCTTCCAGCGCTTTCTGCGCCTCGGCACGGCGGTAGGCTGCCTCCTTGTGAGACATCTTCTGCACTCCTTCACCTCCCTTCTTCTTAAGGATTGCAGGTTTGAAACTGAACACTAATCCTTAGTCCACGAAGTGGTCGCAAGATGCACAGTAGCTAGCTTCTGACAACGATCTGAAGGCATAAGCTACTAGCGTCTTATAGTACTAAATTTCTAGCCTACAAAAATATCCCTCGCCTTTCCTTTAGGCAGAAATATTACTCTAAAATACAAGTAAGAGTATACCACAAAAAGGTCCGAATGTCAAGTTCTATAGGTTAATAAAGAAGGGGAGAGAAACAGCAACCGAGTCCTTTCGGTTGCTGTTAAGCGAAGCAAAAATACACCTCCAGCTTTTCTGGATCAATATCCTTTAGAGCCGGGTGGGCATTTTGCAAGTCTGCTAATTCGCTGCTGGCGATTGTTTGCACCCTAACTGGAGTACCACACCTCGCCATTGTTTCGATAAAGCTTTCACCAGATACCTCATTCTGGTAAAGCTCCCTCGCGACCGAGTAGAGGATCTTGCCAAAAAACCAAGTCTTGGTGGAATCTACCTCGAAGCTTTCGCCACCAAAGTGGAAAACTTCAACCATCACCACCTTCCCTGTTTTGAAAAGTGGCTGGTAGAAAGCCCACCACAAAAAATCGGCAAACACCCTTCGGGTCCATTTTAAGACTCTCAACTCCCTCATTCCTTTCTTCTCTTTTGGGCTAAAGATTTTAGCACAAAAGTCCCATAGTGTCAAGGTCCGTACTCTAGCGACGGGTTAAAGAAAAGGAGCAAATACTATTGTACGCACAGTACGTGCACGCGGGTACTCTACCGAAGTATTTTGGGTTGGCGGGAAATTTATCCTCTTTTAAATTTTCTCTAATATTTTTAGCAGTTTCGACTATCTCTTTTTCTGTCTCATCCAACAATTTCCTTGTCGGTTGATAGCCACCGACCAAACCGGTTTCTAAATCATAAATCCCAACAAATTCCGGCACAATCTTATGACCTTTGAAATAAGCCAGCGCATAGACTTTAAGCTGAATACTTTCTTTGGCGTCTTTATCTAGTTTTTCTTGGTCCCTATTTTCCGTGCTTTTAAAATCAATAATTCGCACTCCGTCTCCGCCGGCTGGCGGATTTGGCGAATTCACGTCAACCCGGTCAAATCTCCCCCGGACCAAAGCACTAGTCTCGCCCACTGGCGGATCGTCAAGATTAAAATGAAACTCTTTTTCGATAAAAGTTGGAAGATCCTTGGAATTTTTTTCCCGTTTCCAAAATTCTTCCAAAACCTTTTTACCTTCCAGCAAACGTTTCTCTTCATGTTCTGCAGATAAAAAGCCTTCCGAAACCCAAGTATTTTCAAAAACACTAAGCAGCTGTAAAAAAGTCATTTTTTTACCAGCCATCTTGCTTCGGTAAAAAGCAGCGACTGCTCCGTGCAAAGCAGCGCCGTAAATCACCGCGTGGTGGCGCAAAATCGGCAAGCGTAGAACGTGGACGTAACGGTATTTATAGGCGCAAGTTTGGTAATCATCAATTGCGGCTTGGGAAAGTTTAATTATTTTTGGTTCCTTTGCAACCAATCTTTTTGGTTTCCCATCGCCTTCAAATAAAGCAATTCGCTGCAGCGGTGCAAGTTTTTGCACTTGCGCTTCCGAGATAGTTTTGTCCAAAGCTTCCAAAACAAAGGGCGAGACTTTTTTGATTCTTTTTCCACCCATATCGCGTGCCCAAGTGTAATAGAGACGATCTCTCGCCCTAGTGGTGCCCACGTAAAAAAGACGCCGCTCTTCTTGCATATGAAAATCACCGCTTGGCAAAGTCTCTTTAATCAAAGGATCGGGTAAGGGGACTACTTCTCCCCGCTGCCGAGTAGGAAATTGATCGGAAACTAAGTTGACCAAAAAAACCACCCGAAATTCCAAACCCTTGGCAGAATGGATCGTCATTACATTCACCGCGTCCGTTTCCGGGTCAAATTCAACTGTTGCCGGGTCGTCACCGGCAGAGCGCATCACCGCCAACCACTCGACAAAAGCGCGGATGGAATCATTGTTGGTAAGGCTCATAAATTCTCTGACTTTATCGAAAAAGCGGGCAATGGTTTGAATCTTAATTTCGTTTTCGGTACCCTCTTGCTTTTCTAAATGTGACAAATAGCCCGTTTTTTTCAAAAACTCAAGTAAAACCTTACCAACGTTTTCTTTTTTCGCTATTTCTAAACCAAAGGTTAAGTCCTCATTAATATTCTTAATTACCTCTCTGCCCGGCTCGCTGATTTCTAATTCCGACTCTAGATCCAACAATTTTGAAAACACCAAATGCAGGCTTTTACCTTTTCTCTTTGCGAAACTCGCCGCTTTGATTGCATCCTCCATCGGTAAGCTGTAAATCTCGCTTGTTGCCAAGGTGTAAAGCTGGAGACTATCCTCATAATCAGCTAAGGAGTGTACATAGGCGATCAAAAGCCGGATTTCCGGTTGTTCATAAAGCCCGGAAGAGCCAACAAATTTGTGGGGGATACCTTTCATGTTCAACGACCGCAGAAAAGGATCCGCTTGAGCATTTGCTCTAACGAGAATTGCAATATCCTTGTAGGTTAGCTTATCGCTTGGCGCCTGGCGCTTATCGATTTGCGACTTGCGACCCGCCTGCCGGACGGGCAGGTTTGCGATTAGCTTTCTGACTTCCTCCGCCACCAAATCTGCTTCCTCGCTGGCT
>Ga0154803_113_pt1 | contig 18665 bp, 15 predicted proteins | sample Rifle2008BG16ft_FD_105811 | JGI IMG/M metagenome (GOLD analysis project Ga0154803, IMG submission 105811) | Candidatus Woykebacteria bacterium RBG_16_44_10
GAATTCCCAGTATTAGTCACGAGCAAACAGTTAAAGGAGGCTTGGCAAACAGTTTAATCTCCCGTTTTGTTAAAAAAATAGCCATTTCTTGGCCAGACTCCCTAGAGTTTTTTCCAAAAGAGAAATGCGTCCTAACTGGTAACCCTATCCGGAGCGAAATTTTAAATATTAAGAAGAAGCGAACTTCCCGGCCGGTTATTTTTATTACTGGTGGTAACCAAGGAGCGCACTCGGTTAATGAAGTGGTTTTAGAAATCATTGAACCGCTGTTAGAAAGATACGAGGTAGTTCATCAAACCGGTGGTGCTGAACGTTTCCGCGATTTTGAAATGTTGACTGCACGCGTCTCGCAGTTGCCACGCCGACTGCAAAATCGCTATCAAGCCTTCAAGTGGCTAAATAGCTTGGATCTAGCAGATGTTTATTCACGTACCAGTTTACTTGTTGGTCGTTCGGGGGCCAACACAGTTGGAGAAGTAGCCGCTTTGGCTATACCAGCTATATTTATTCCACTTCCTTGGGCGGGGGCTAATGAGCAAGAAAAAAACGCCAATACGCTTTCTGACGTAGGTGCTGCAATCGTATTGCCGCAAGAGCGATTAACTCCGAAAAGATTGTTAGCAGCGATTAATTCTCTGATCGAAAAGTTGGAAGTTTATAAGGGAAAAGCAAAAGAGGCCAAGAAACTAATTAATCTAGACGCAGCTAAAAATCTAGTTGATGAAGCCTTGAAACTCGCCGATAAAAATAATGATGTCTCGTGAAAAAATACCGGTAAAAGTTTTTTCCGCAGCAAAGATTCATGCTAAGATAAGGATAACAAGACTGACGGCCGAGGTTGCGATCCTACTTGTAGTTTTAGTCGGTACTGCCATTACTCTTTTTTGGCCGAGCAACTTTTCACTGCAGCAAACCTTTGAAAACCTAAAAACGGCTTTGAGTTTAGAAAAAGTAGAGACGAGGGGATTATCCTTCGAGGATCAGGTACGGGTTCTTGTCGATGGGAAAGTTATTGATGTTGTCTCAATAGAAAAATCGCCGCATGGTTACGTAACTATTAAAGATAAGAATGAGTCGGTGGTGATTTTTTCGTCGGGAAAAGAGCTGGAAACCCAGGTAAGGACTTTACAAACACTCCTCACCAAGGCTAAAATAGAGAAAAGGGTGGTTTCTTTGGTAGACTTTCGATTTGAAAAGTTAGTGGTTCGATATAAGTAGCAAAAACAGTATTACATTTTGAAAGAGGGTAGATGTGGCTAGAGAGAAGATAATTGTTGGTTTTGATGTTGGTTCTTCAAAAATCTCTACGTTGATCGCAACTTCTTCCGAGGAAACTTTGACTGTGATTGGCGTTTCGACGGTTACTTCAAAAGGAATCCGAAAGGGACAGGTAGTTGATATTGATGAGGCGGTCAGCTCAATCGCAGAAAGTTTGGAGGCAGCCGAGAGAATGGGAGGTGTCTCTGTATCGTCCTGCTTTATAAGTGTAGGAGGTGCACACATCTCTTCGGTTAATTCTCGAGGAGTAGTGGCCGTTGCTGGTGGAGAAAATGAGATTGGTGAAGATGATGTACGGCGTGTTATTGAAGCCGCGCAAGCAATTTCCGTACCGTCCTCCCGTGAGATAATTCACGTTATTCCTCGCGACTATATTGTTGATTCTCAAGAAGGAGTTAAAGATCCGGTTGGCATGACGGGGGTTCGCTTAGAAGTGGAAACCCACATTATTACTGGTGCGGCTACAGCAATCCGAAATCTCGTCAAATGTGTTCAGCAGGTGGGAATTGATGTCGATGGGTTGGTATTTTCCGGTATTGCCAGTGCGGAGTCGGTGCTCACCGACACCGAAAAAGAGCTAGGCGTAGCTTTAGTAGATATTGGTGGTGGTACTACGGATGTTGCTTTGTTTGTTGATGGTTCTATTGCCCACTCGGTGGTGATTCCGATTGGTGGTCGAAATATCACGAACGACTTGGCAATTGGCTTGCGTAGTTCCCTAGAGACGGCTGAGAAAATTAAACTAGCTTTGAGTGAGAAAGAGCGCAGGCTTAGCGAAGAAGAAAAAGAAAATTCTATTAGTAAGGTAGGAAAGAAAGAAGACACACTTGATATTTCAAAACTGGAAATCGGTGAGGATATTGGTACTTTGTCTAGGAAAACTTTGACGGAAGGAATTATTAAACCTCGTCTAACAGAAATCTCTACCTTGATTGGTATGGAAATCAAACGGGCCGGTTTTGCCGGTCTGTTGCCAGCTGGTTTGGTAATCACTGGTGGAGCAGCCAGCACGATGCTTCTCTCTCAAGTGGGTAAGGATGTTTTACGAATGCCGGTACGGGTTGCCGAACCAAGGGGTGTTATTGGTTTAATTGATGAAATCTCTAGCCCGGCTTATTCAACAGCAGTTGGTTTGCTTTTGTACGGCGAGAAAATTTCGGTAGTAGCGCCTAGGATTGGAGTTGGTCTACCACACGGTCGTGGTTTAGTGGAACTAGTTAAAAAACTAGTTACTAAACTGCGTGGACTTTTGCCGTAAAAGCAGTTTGTTTGAAGCGGCAAAAAAACCAATTGACAAGTCCCGTGATTTAATGATACTTTAGTAAAGATACTCCTCTTTATTTTTGGAAGTCCAAACTTCCTGTAGGGCAGGCTTATGTTAATCAAACCAGAAGTCAACCGGTTTGCTAAGATTAAAGTTGTTGGTGTAGGTGGCGCTGGTTGTAACGCCCTCAATTCGATGATTTCCCTACAACAAATTCAAGGCGTTGATTTTGTTGGCATGAACACCGATGCCCAAGCTCTTCTTACTTGTTTAGCTCCATCCAAGGTTCAGATTGGTGAACAACTAACTAAAGGTTTGGGAAGCGGCGGCGATCCTGAAATTGGTCGCAAAGCAGTAGAAGAAAGCAAAGAAAAGCTCGAAGAAGTAGTGAGAGATGCTGATATGGTTTTCGTGACTGCTGGTATGGGCGGTGGAACAGGAACAGGGGCAAGCCCCGCTATCGCCGATATCGCTCGAAAAAGTGGCGCACTCACTGTCGCCGTAGTCACCAAACCCTTTACCTTCGAAGGAGCACATCGTCGGCTCGTTTCTGAAGAAGGCGTGGATGATCTTAAGGAAAAGGTTGATACCATGATTGTTATTCCCAACGAGAGATTGCTTGACGTGGTTGATAAAAAGATGAGCCTTCTCGAGGCTTTTAAAGTAGCCGATTCGGTGCTTGGGCAAGGCGTCCAAGGCATCTCTGACATTATTGTCTTGCCCGGTCTTATTAATGTTGATTTTGCTGATGTTCGTAGTATTATGACCAGTGCTGGCAGCTCCCTCATGGGGATTGGCTTTGGTTCGGGCGAAGGAAGAGCCCCCACTGCTGCTAAAGCTGCTATTGCTTCACCACTACTTGAAGTTTCTATTGAGGGGGCAAAGGGTGTGCTTTTCAATATTACTGGCGGCCAAGACCTTTCAATGTTTGAGGTCGATGAGGCAGCCAAAATTATTGCCGGAGCTGCCGATAGCGACGCAAACATAATTTTTGGTGCGGCAATTGATGAAAGCATGGCCGATCAAGTAAAGATCACCGTAATCGCCACCGGTTTTTCGGAAGACAGGGTCCGCGCTGTTGAAACCAAGGAAGCCCTCGACGCCTTACCAGAAGTCGCGACTGCCGTTGAAGGCAACGGTGCTTCCGAGGACAAAGAAACCGACGAGTTCGATATACCTGCATTCATGAGACAACGTTGATTTAGGAATATACCACTAAAGTAGCCTTCTCAAACTCCTGAAAAGGGAGTTTTTTGGTGGTTATAGGACTCAAGAATTTTAGCTTCAAAGATCGTTTGTGATATGTATTACACTCGATCGATGGCTAAAAAATCTGAGGACCAGAACAACAAGCCCGTTAAGATTGCAAAGTCGTCTCCAAGTTAGTATAGTTAATTTGATGTTTGGTTTATCTGCTCAACCAGCAAACTTTTTGAGACAAAAGAATCTATTTCAAGTAGCTTTGCTTTTCGGTTTAATCTCCATTTTGATTTTTGTTTTGGTCCTAGATGCCCTTTCATTGATGGAAAAATTCCACATCATAGGGGGTAAGAAATCCCAAGACGCTACCAGAAACCCTAAGAACATTCTGGTTCTTTTTGATATCTATAAAGAGCCATACGATCAGTATATTATTTATCAAGCGGCTTTGGACGGGAGTGGTGAAAAGGAAATTTGGTCTCAATCTATTAAAAACACCTACCAGTTCTCGCCCATATCTTATCCCGATGTGAGTAACGACTGGAACTATTTGTTCTATCCGGCTTCGTTTGATCCACCTTCGCCCGAAAAATTCACAATTATAAATTCCAAAACAGGAGAGGTCAAACAAATTCCAAATCATCTACCTAACAGTTACAACGATTACGCCGCAAATAATTGCTTATGGAATCATTCGGACACAAGAATAGCTTGCGAATTTGAAGATCTAAGCCAAACTCCAGGCAAATCATCGTTGGTTTTGATTGATGTTAAAGACGGAACTTCTACCATACTTTACGATTCTACAAAAGATAATTCTAAGTTCACCATTGCAGACATATTGGGTTGGGATAAAAATGACGAAAATATTTTTGTGATTGGATATAAGAATAACGGCGAGATGATCTATAAGATCGATATCAATTCAAAGAAAATCACACCTAAAAAAGGTTTGGAGGAGAAAACAGGTATAGGCTTAACCTTTTACACATACTATTCAGCCCAATTAAATAAATTTGTTTATCTTGATGGTGAGAAAACTCTGAAGATATTTAACCCTGATGATCAAACTGTTAAATTACTCTATGAAAATCCCGACCATTATATAAACGCAATTTTTCTCACGGAGGATGGTAAAAGTTTGATTTTTCGGGAAGACGATTTTGTCTCCAGCTTTGACCAACCCGTAGAACCAAAGGATGGAGTACCGACAAGTAAGATCATGAAATTAAACTTGGTAAACGGCAAAAAACAGGAGTTTGATTACCCCTTCGATCCAAAGAAATATTTCCTTAGTCAGATGGAACATTACGCTGGCGGTGATGTTGTGATTATTTCCAATTTTGAAACTACCTCTGTCAGTAATCCCAATGATTACGAAAACACCCTGTATGCCTATAACCTAAGCAGTAAAAAATTGACTAAGATTTTTTCTCGAAGTAACAAAGACTATCCTGATAAACAGATCCAGTTTGGCGTAATACGGGACTGAGAGCCTGAGGCAATAACAACTTCCGCCTACGCTTTCATACTTTGAGGCTAATTGTCAATCACCTACGTTACAATAATTAAGCAGCTTTTTACAATCCCAGTAGTCTAGTAGGCTTTCCCCGCCCTTACCTCAGTCTTTCTACTACCACTTTCTGATAATAAGCTCACCACAATACCGTTTTTAAACGAGATGTCGGCGGCATGGAAATTTCCCTTTCCAAACGGTTCTGTAACACTAGAAGGACTTAAAGGGTCGTAATTATTAGTACTAGCTACATTAGTTTTGTAGTGATTTAACACATTACCAATTTCATCATTGACAATAAAATCTATATGCCGATCATTTTGAGTAATCGCTCTAAATCTATCGAATTCATACTTAGACACGGTTGGGTATTTAACTGTTTCTAATAGGCTATTAAATTCATTCGTTTCCTGACGAACGTGAGGGTAGTTGGAACCAAGAATTATAATCATTAGCAAGATCAACATCACTAACACAACCCGAGATGCAGAACCAGTTTTTCTGAAAAATATTAAGTAGCTGGCGAGAAGACTCATGATGAGATACCCTACCAACAACTTAAAAAAATTGCTGTGGGTAAAAACATTCAGGAACATACTTTTTTGGATAGTTTCAACCGACCCCTCTGCAACAAAGCTGTAAAATTCCGAAGACACCCCGTAAATAAGTAAACCCACTACTACTCCGATTATTAGAAGAACTACAACTAATATCGTTATCCAGCTCGTTTTACCTGTGTTTTTATCTGAGGGTGCTGTTGATGAAGACGGTTGGGAAGGTTGCTCCTCTGGTATTGATTGCTGGGGCAACTCTGATTCTGGAGTTTCAGTAGGTGACCTCCACGGTGGTATATAGTCAGTTGATTGATTTGGTTGCTCGGGCATTAGTTAAATTATCTACCTAGAGGGAGTTTCTGTCAATTTTAAGGTGTTTACCTATACGGACTGTATTGACTGCTTGGGGTGTAGGGAATACAATAAGTGAGCTATCAGGAGTTCTGAAGAAGGTAACGGTGCCTCCGAAGACAAAGAAACCGACGAGTTTGACATCCCGGCGTTTATGAGGCAACGTTGATCTCGGAATATACCACTAAGATAGCCTTCTAGAACTCCTATAAAAGGGAGTTTTTTGGTGGTTAAAACACTAATCGAACCAGAGCTGGTCGAGGAGTTTATAAATTATCTAAAATAAGGGAGTTTCTGTCAATTTTAAGGTGTTTACCTATACGGACTGTATTGACTGCTTGGGGTGTAGGGAATACAATAAGTGAGCTATCAGGAGTTCTGAAGAAGGTAACGGTGCCTCCGAAGACAAAGAAACCGACGAGTTTGACATCCCGGCGTTTATGAGGCAACGTTGATCTCGGAATATACCACTAAGATAGCCTTCTAGAACTCCTATAAAAGGGAGTTTTTTGGTGGTTAAAACACTAATCGAACCAGAGCTGGTCGAGGAGTTTATAAATTATCTAAAATACGAGAGAAACTTCGCCAAAACTACTGTTGATGGGTATAAAAAATTCCTTTTTAAACAGTTACAGCCATCCAATAAAACCAGCTGTCCCAACCTTTCCATAGTAATCCGACTTTTGGTTAACAAACTCAATTGATTTTTTGGTTTTGGAATTGTAAATATTTCCGACTATGTAAAAATAACCACCACTCGGCCTAGTTAGAACATAATCTTTCCCGTCACAGAAATAAATTAAATTATCCCCTTTCCAAGACATTGGTCTTACCAATCCATCCAAGTCCTCGAAAACTAAATTTTCTTCTCCTGAGACAAGGTCTTTGACTATTAAACGTTTACCATTGGAGATGGCAATTGAATGATTATCATAATCTGTAGGGAATACTATCGAAATTATTTTTATACCTTCATCACTAATAGTTGATAAGTCAAAACTTTTTAATTTTATAGGGGTTGCTTTTAGTGAATTTCTTGGTTGGACAAAAAACCCATTCTTAGCAACGAAATATATTTTGTCTCGAACGTTATCTACAAAAGTTGCTTGAGTATCTAAAATAGAATTATCTCTTGGAAACTCTTCAACTTTTTCCTTAACTAAATCTAAAACGTAAAGGCTCTTTGAAGTAGAGTCCATATCCTTTGCGACGAAAAAAGCATAATTCTCATCACTTGACCAACCAAGAATGTGGGGGAAAAGCCAATCTTTTTGCTCGTCAATCCATTTAATTTCTTTTTTAAGATTCTTACGATTATCGGAAATCGAAAAGGTAAAGATATTTGTCTCTCTTTCGCATCCGATATGTATTTTACCACTCGGCGAAAAATCACCAGAAAAGTAATATTTTGGTAAATTTGTAACTTTTTGGCCATTTAAGTCAATTGCTCTATTGCCATCCCAAGCTGTAATGAGAATCTTGTTTTGAAAAAGACGATAAGCATCACGCATATCTTGGATCCAAGATTCCTCATAAATAACTTTTTTTGTCCCTGTAGAGACATCAAATATAATAAATCTATTTTTATATTCTCCAATGTCAGTAATAATATTCGTAGTTGGCCTTATTACCTCCGACTCATAATAAAGGAACTTCGGCCCAGACTCCGCCTTATTAATTGGCAACGGTTGGGCTACTTTTTGCTTCTCTTCCAAGAATGGCCAATACCCATATGTCACTTTAAAATATGTAAAAGCACTCAAAACAGTAACCCCCACGATAGCAAATCCTATTATCAGAAACGGAACAAAACCTTTTCGCCTCATATCTTCATTTTAGCAATATATGGAGTACTAAGCAAAAATTGAGGCTAATATTTAGCTGATCGTATTTAAAAATGTCGAACAAATCAAGCGGCCTGCTAAAGAAGCTTGGGATTATTAAACCTTTTAGAGGTGATCTACCTTATGATATGAAGATTTTTAGGTAACGCTTTCGCAATATTGACTGATTCATACCATGCATATAAAATTAGCAACATAACAGGAGTTCTGAAGAAGGCAACGGCCCCACTGAAGGCGATGAAGACTCCGAGTTTGACATTCCGGCGTTTATGCGGCAACGTTAGTTTCCTCAAATTCTAAATTCCAATTCATAGACGATAATTGCTGCAAAAAATGTTCGATCGGACCAAAACCGCAGCATTTTTTATGAGAAAGTTGACAAAAGCAAGCTTGGTGGTTGATAATTAAAACAATGCCTGAAGACACTCCCCAAGTAGTAACAACGATTTCTTGGCCAAAAGTTATTTTAACGATTTTAATTATTGTTGTGGTCGCTGGACTAATTGGTGGAGGTTTATTCTGGTATTTTGTAGTGCGGCAACCAACCGAATTAACACCTACAGCAACGAATGTGGCTACCTCTTCTTCCAAAAAAGCCACTGATTATAAGCTAGTTGATACAACTGCTTGGAAAACCTATTCAAGCTCTTTTAAATACCAACTAAAATACCCAAACGGATTTAGAGTATATGATGGCTTACCTGCACCAGAAATGTATCCTGGTACGCCTCCTCCAAATATATCGAATTCTTATGACGCTTTTATTACGGATTTTGACTGGGGATTTACAGATGAGGAAATTTTCGCGGCAAAGGATGCAGTTCCAGCGGATTCAGAATTTTTCAATATCATGGCTATTGAGAAGGAGAATTCTTTGTTTAAGGATAAGTCAATTGGTGAGATTGCAGAAGAAATTTATAATGAGAACAAAGATAGTCCTGTTCCAAAAAAATCTGGTTTCAGTATTTCCCCCTTAAGCAAAACTAATTTGTTTGGTGGAATTTACAATTTTTCAATGAATAATAGTCATGGATTTTCATATTTACAAGGGGGTTTTACTTTGGAAATGAAATCTTTAAATGTTATTTGCTTCGAAAGATCAGGAATTATTTTTAATATTATTTACAAGCCTAGCAATATAACCGAAACTATACTCTCAACCTTCAGGTTCGACTAACGCTCACTGCAAGCAAATTCCTTTCCTCGACAAGCTCGGAATAAACTTCCTCGCGGTCTTAGATTTCGAAAGTTAGATTCCAAGGTCGGACCTTGACGCGTAACTTTTTTGAGATTGCTTCGCTTTGCTCGCAATGACGTGTTTAAGTTTGAGGGGCTGACCTTTGGGTTCAGATATTTAACTTTACTAAAATCTGTATTGACAGCCAGCCAGTAGAAAATATATAGTTATGGTGGGCCCCAAAATCCCGCTGAGCGGGACTTCTCCAAGGGGCTTTTTTCATAGTCCACGAAGTGGTCGCAGAGCGTGAGAGTACCTAAATTATTGAGCGACCAGCGAAATAATTTAGTTTCGGAGCGATCTATGGTAAAGCGGGCCACCTTCGCTTACCTCGCGTTGTGGTTTACGTCCATACCCGCGAGGAGGGCTTCGGTGGGTAAACAGGTTTAGTTCTTATGGGGGCAGGCTAAAGTGATTAAGACAAAGTACATTTTCGTATCTGGTGGTGTGATTTCCGGAATCGGGAAAGGAATCACCACCGCCTCACTCTCCACAATTTTACAAGCCAAAGGTTACAAAGTTTCGCCAGTAAAAATCGACATGTATTTGAATGTCGATGCTGGTACTATCCGGCCACAGGAGCATGGTGAAGTCTTCGTAACCGATGATGGGATTGAGACTGATCAAGATCTGGGTCACTATGAGCGGTTTTTGGATATTTCTTTATCACGGGCCAATTACATCACCACCGGCCAGGTTTATCAAGAAGTAATTGCGCGGGAGAGGGCATTTGAGTATGACGGCGAAGATGTCGAAGCGATCCCCCATGTTACTGATGAGATCATCCGTCGGATAAAAGAGGCCGGAAAGGCACGGGAGGCCGATTTTGTCATTGTTGAACTTGGTGGTACGGTTGGCGAATACCAAAATATGCTCTTTTTCGAAGCAACGAGAATCATGGGGCTCAAAAACCCCGGCTCAACTTTACATGTCCATGTGGCTTACTTACCAATTCCAAGCCACCTTGGCGAGATGAAATCCAAACCAGTCCAACAATCGGTTCGCGCCTTGAATTCTTTAGGGTTACAGCCTGATATCATTGTTGGAAGAAGTGAACTGCCCCTCGATGCTCGACGCAAGGAGCGTTTAGCACTTTTTTGCAATGTTGCCGGCGAAGATGTGATCTCCAACCCTGATGTGGATACAATTTATCGAGTGCCGCAGGTTTTAGACGGTCAGATGGTCGGCGAAAAGGTATTGTCCAAATTTGGATTACCTTTGGGGAAAAAGAACTTGTTGGAGTGGCGTAATTTAGTTTTGAGTATTGAAAAAGCGAAAAAAGAACTCAAAATTGCTGTTGTTGGTAAGTATTTCTCCACGGGCGATTTTCAACTAGAAGACGTTTATGTTTCAGTGATAGAGGCGATTAAGCATGCTTCTTGGACACATAGGGCCAAGAGCCGTCTTCATTGGATTGATAGCGACCTCTTTGAAAAAGGAAAGGACGTCGCAGAGACTTTAGGTGAGATGGATGGCATCGTAGTACCGGGAGGTTTTGGCGGCCGGGGGATAGAGGGAATCATCAAAGCGATAAAATTTGCTAGGGAGAGCAAAAAACCATATCTCGGCCTTTGTTACGGAATGCAACTTGCGACAGTAGAGTTTGCCCGCCACGTGGCAAAATTAGAAAAAGCGCATACTACCGAGGTGGATCCAAAAACGCCGCATCCGGTAATTCACATTATGCCGGAGCAGGAAAAACTTTTAATTGGGCGGGAATATGGGGGGACAATGCGACTGGGAGCATTTCCCTGCAAATTGGTTGAAGGGACGATTGCCAAGAGTTCTTATGGCCGAAACGAGGTTTACGAGCGCCATCGTCACCGCTACGAATTAAACAACCACTATCGAGAAACCTTAGAAAAAGCTGGTTTAGTTGTTTCCGGCACAAGTCCAAACGGTAAATTAGTTGAAATGATCGAATTACCCAACCACCCATTCTTTGTGGGTACTCAGTTTCACCCGGAGTTTAAGTCCCGACCTTTGAGGCCACATCCACTTTACTTAGCATTCATCAAAGCTTGTCTAGAAAAATAAACCTCAAAAAAGAACTCCCTACGGAGGGCAACGCAGGGAGTTCGAGGTATTAAGTTGAAGCTAACTTATGCGCACTTTTCTAAGGTTAGGACTAACAAAAGCGCACAATATAGTTATCAGAAATGAGCGTAAGTGTCAACAAGCAAGCAGCATTTTTGCTGATAATAAAATATTTTTTACACTATGCTTGTTTCGGTAAAGTCGGGGAAAGTGGATTTTTGGAGGTCGAGATGATCTTTTTCAGCGTGGGATATTAGTTTTAAGATAGAAGCCACCCCGGCTAGGTTCACTCCTTTTTTAGTAGTTAAATAGCGAATAAATTGAAGTTTTTTGACATCTTTTTGAGAGTATCTGCGACGGTTGGTTTTCGTCCGGGCGGGAACAACTAAACCCTCGTTTTCGTAGATCATTAGAGTTCGAGGGTGAACCCCCATAATTTCGGCTGCAACAGAAAGGGTAAATAGCGGTTTGGAATCGGCCGATTTCATAGGTAAATCTTTAATCAGTATTATAATATAATATAACAGTGGAGTAGTGTGCAAGAGTCAATTTTAGTTTTAGTCAGTGAGGTAGGCTCGGTTGATTGTTGCGTTTTCGCTTTTCCTAGTTATAATTAAATTCAGTTAGGATGTTGTGTGTTAAAGCCCGTTTAAGTTCCTTAACGGGCGTCTTTAGAACGGGCTACGAGGGTAGCACATAACAAAAGAACCCCGACTACTCGGGGTTCTTCTTTTTAAGTTCCAAGTGACCCCTTGACAAAACCCTTACCAATTTATTACAGTATTATTGTAAGGTTTTGTATCAATCGTACACTCAGTTATACCTGCCGAGTCCAACTCGGCTAGGAAGTCGGACTTCCTGCCCCCAACTTGACAACCAAACAATCTTAGGTGTATTTTAAACCAAAATCTCGAAAGGAGGTGAAATAGCCAGAAAGCAGAAAACAGTAAGCAGAAAGCATCTTTCGCTTTCTGATATCTGCTCGCTGCTAACTGAAGTTCATGGCGATGACGACTCAAGAAGCAGGTCGACGGGGTGGTTTTGCCGTCAAGAAAAAGTACGGTCCTTCATTTTACTCGGAGATTGGCCGGAAAGGTGGCCAAGCGACAAAGAGAACCTACGGCCCAGAGTTTTATTCCAAGATTGGTGAGAAAGGTGGGGAAATGGTGAAAGAGAAGCATGGACCAACCTTCTACTCCGAAATTGGCAAAAAAGGAGGCCGCACCCGCGCCCGTAAACAAATGGAGTTTGAGTTTTAAGAAACCAAACTTCCATAATAGATGTTTAGCGATCTTACCCTTGATTGCTAAACTGCCCCGAGTCTGACTCGGGGAGGAATTATCAAGTTAGTTATCTTTAGTTCGCACTCACCGATTGACTTCTCCAAAAGCCCTTCCTTGTCTGGTATAATCGCGAGATTACATCTCGCGCTTTTTTCTCTAGCGAGATATAATCATCCTCATAGATCTCGACGTAGGAGCTATAGTGATGCAGCACACGAGAGAACCTAAATCATTGAGTGACTAGCGAAATTATTTAGGTTCGCAGCGGGTTATTGTTTCTCTTCGAGATATAATATAACTTTATGTTTAAGCCAGTTGTACCAAAGATAGATTTTCCCGCTCTTGAACGTGAAATCCTAAATTATTGGTCGAAAAAAGATATTTTGAAAAAATATCTTTTCAAAAACGCGAAGGCGGACAAACGCTTTTCTTTTCTTGATGGGCCGATTACCGCCAATGGCCCAATGGGCGTTCATCACGCCTGGGGTAGAACTTATAAAGATCTTTGGCAACGATTTTTTAATATGAGAGGGTACGCCCAAAGATTCCAAAATGGTTTTGATGAGCAGGGACTTTGGGTTGAGGTAGAGGTAGAGCGGGAGCTCGGGTTAAAAACAAAAAAAGATATCGAAAATCTAGTTCCCAGTAAAGTCTCTGAAAGCATTGCAAAATTTGTCAATTTATGTAAAGAAAGAGTAAAAAAATACTCAAATGTTCAAACAGAACAAAGCAAACGTCTTGGCTATTTTATGGACTGGGAAAATTCTTATCATACCTCTTCTGATGAAAATAACTACGTCATTTGGCGTTACCTACAGAAAATTCACGAGAATGGCTGGCTTTATAAAGGTCGAGACACCGTGCCTTGGTGTCCCCGTTGTGGTACTGCAATCTCCCAGCATGAGATTCTAACCGAAGAATACCAAGAATTAACTCATAAATCGGTTTATTTCAAACTATCAATTAAATCGGGGGATTTTGCCGTCGCCTCTCTTCTTGTTTGGACCACTACTCCTTGGACAATACCAGGAAACGTGGCTGTTGCGGTTCATCCAGAGAAAAACTACGTTCTAACAGAAGATAATTTAATTGTAATTAAGGAAAGAGTTAAAGCCTTGGGATTGAAAGCCAAAAAACAACTTAAAGGAAAAGATTTAGTAGGCTTAATATACGACGGTCCATTCGATGATCTGAATCGAGTTAGCAAGGAGCTAACAGGATACACTCACAAAGTAGTTGGAGCAGAAGAACTAGTAACAGAAAGTGAGGGAACGGGTTTGGTCCACATAGCACATGGGGATGGGGAAGAGGATTTTAAACTTGGAAAAGAGCAAAGCCTTCCAACAATTGAATTGATTGGCGAAGACGCTACTTATATAGATGGGCTTGGTGAGTTTTCTGGAAAAAACGCTAAGGAACACCCAGAAATAATTCTTGATTACTTAAAAAAACATGAGAAAGGGAAGTTTTTCTTTGGAGAAGAAAATTACACCCACCGCTACCCTGTTTGTTGGCGCTGTAAAACCGAGTTGGTTTGGCGAGTGGTGGATGAGTGGTATATAGCGATGGATAAACCATCGAGGTCAAAAGTTAAAGGTCAAAAGTCAAAACTCACAGGGAAAACGTACCGGGAGCAAATGAAGGAGGTTATAAAAGAGATAACGTGGATTCCGAAGTGGGGTTATGAGAGGGAACTTGATTGGTTGAACAACATGTCCGATTGGTTGATCTCCAAGAAGCGTTACTGGGGACTAGCTTTGCCAATTTGGGAGTGTCAAAAATGTGGAAATTTTGACGTTATTGGTTCAAAAGAAGAATTGAAGGAAAGATCAGTTGAAGGTTGGGAAAAATTTGGTGATAACACCCCGCATCGTCCGTGGATTGACGAGGTGAAGATCAAATGCAGTAAATGTAGCGAGTCGGTGAGTCGAATCTGCGATGTCGGTAATCCTTGGCTTGATGCTGGGATTGTTGCGTTCTCTACTTACGTCGATCCAAAAACTAATAAAGTTAGTTATTTAACTGATAGAGCATATTGGCAGGATTGGTTTCCGGCCGATTTTATTACCGAGTCTTTCCCCGGTCAATTTAAAAACTGGTTTTATTCGCTTATCGCTATGAGTACTGGTTTGGTTAATCAGGCTCCTTTTAGAAATCTTCTTGGCCACGGTTTAGTCAAGGACGAAAAAGGGGAAGAGATGCACAAAAGTAAAGGCAATTCGATTGAATTTAACGAGGCAGCTGAAAAAATCGGGGTTGATGTCATGCGTTGGATCTATGTTACCCAGAACCCTGAGTACAATTTGAATTTTGGCTACCACCTGGCGGATGAAGTAAGGAAAAGATTTTTCTTGATTTGGTGGAATGTTTATAACTTTTTTATTACCTATGCCAATATTGATAAGTGGGGTCCTAGCGATAAATTTGAGCCGAATAAACTAACAAACGTCTTGGATCTCTGGGTTATTTCACGCCTGCAAGGACTGATAAAAACCGTCTCTGGTCGCTTGGAAAAATACGATTCTACAGTTGCTCGTGAGATCGAAGCTTTCGTAATTAACGATTTATCAACTTGGTACGTGCGCCGAGGGAGGGGAAGAGTAGGGCCGGCTGCTCCAGGCGGTGAGAGTAAGAACGATGCCTACGGAACGCTTTATTATTGTTTGACAACCTTGTGCAGCCTCACAGCACCTTTTGCGCCCTTTATCAGCGAGGAAATGTACAAAAATTTGACTGGTGAGGAATCGGTTCATTTAGCTCCTTATCCAGATTACGAGGCAAAACTGGTTTATAAAAAACTTGAAGATCAGATGAAACAAGTACGAAGTTTAGTCGAAACTGGTCATGCTTTAAGAAAGGAGAAAGGGGTTAAGGTCAGACAACCATTGGCGAGTTTTACTTACGGAAAGAAATTAACCCGCTTGCCAGGGGAACTGGAAGAACTGTTAGTAGCAGAATTGAATATCAAAAAAGTAAAATATGATAGAGCTGCTGAGGCTTGTTTTGACTGGCAGTTAACAGCGCAGCTTAAAGAAGAAGGCGAGGCGCGGGAACTTATTAGGCTGATTCAGGAGAAGCGAAAGGAAGCTGGAGTTTCCTTCGACGAGCTGATAATTGCCCACCTTCCCGCCTGGCCAAAAACACACGAGGATCTTATAAAGCGGGAGACCTTGACGAAAGAACTAGTTCCCGGCGACGAGATTGGTATCGAGAAACTGAACAGAAACTAAGATGATCCGCAACCTCTTAAGAGTCGATTTATTACTTTTGCTTCCGGCAACTCTTTTGTCCAGCGTTGGACTTTTAATGATTTACAGTATCTCTTTTGATTCCGATCCCTCAATCTTTGTTCGGCAGCTGCTTTACGTTCTTTTTTCGATTATGTTTTTCGTTATCGCTTCAAGAATAGATTTCAAAACCATTCTTCATCTTTATCCTCTTTTTTATATTTCGTTAATTGCGTTTTTGATCCTTACTTTCATTATTGGTGTTGAGACTAGGGGCTCAACCCGCTGGATCGATCTGGGATTTGTTAGCCTTCAGGCCTCCGAGTTAGCTAAACCTATTCTTGTTCTTAGCTTGGCTTTTGTTCTAACTAAATACCCGCCGATAAATTTAAAAAGTTTTTTTCTTTCCACTGCTTTGGTTGCAGTTCCTACCGTGTTGGTTTTTAGTCAGCCTGATTTAGGCAACAGTTTTATTTTAGGAATTTTGTGGATCTTTATGGTTTTTATTGCCGGAGTAAATTTGTTTTATTTAGGGGGATTAGCAGCCAGTCTCTTAGTAATAGCACCATTTTTCTGGCAACTCTTGAAAGATTACCAAAAAGCGCGGGTGCTCACGTTTTTAAACCCAGGTTTGGACCCGCAAGGAGCTAGTTACAATATTGTTCAGGCCTTGATTGCTCTAGGTAGTGGTCAGATAATTGGTCGAGGTTTGGGTCGTGGGCCACAATCACACCTCAACTTTCTACCAGAAGAGAGGACTGATTTTATCTTTGCTTTTATCGGTGAAGAGCTTGGTTTTATCGGAGTCAGTTTAATTATTCTCCTAGCGGCCTTTCTAATCTGGCGGCTATTGAGAATCGCCACCAGCGCAAAAAGTAAGGAGGCTTGTCTATTTACCTTCGGTGCAGCTTTTATTTTAATGTTTCAGTTTTTTGTGAATGTGGGGATGAACATGGGGATTTTACCAGTCACTGGTGTTACCTTACCCTTTGTGTCTTTCGGTGGCAGTTCTGTTTTCGCGATGTTTGTCCTACTCGGTTTAGTTGGGGCGGCAGAGAGGGAGAAGGAAAAAGAGCCTAAGGAAGTTTGATACAGTTTGACCTGTTGACAGAAAGCTCTTTAGGGCCTATATTAGTTAAACAACTGCTTAATAGTAGTAGAGGTAAAAATTTATGAGCTATGCCATTATAAGAACTGGTGGAAAACAGTATAAAGTGACCGAAGGTCAGGTTTTGTCTGTTGAAAGGTTGGCGGTCGAAAAAGACAGACCTGTAGATTTTAGGGAGGTTTTACTTCTAGTCGAGGATGGTAAGGTGAAAATTGGTCAACCAGTCTTGGACGAAAAAATAACGGCAAAGGTGGTTGATCAGATCAAAGGTGAAAAAATAGACGTCTTTAAATATAAGGCGAAGACAGGTTACCACCGAAAGGTTGGTCACAGGCAGCAGCTGACGAAGGTGCTAATCGAGAAGATAGGTGTTTAAAAAATGACAAACCGATTAGAAACGCAAAACTCAAAAATCAAAAGTCAAAATTGCAGCTTAAAACTTAAAGCTTTGAATTTTAAGTTGTAGATTTACCTTTTGCGCTTTGCGTTTTGACATTTGGGTTTTGTCATTTGAAATTTACCAACCAAAAGGAGGTTTTGTGGCTCACAAAAAAGCAGGTGGTTCAAAAGCAAGACAGGGAAGTAATTTAGCCGGTAAGCGGTTGGGAGTAAAAGTCTACGCCGGTGAGCGGGTCTCACCTGGGCAAATAATTATTCGACAGAAGGGAAGCGTTTTTCACGCTGGAGAGGGGGTAGGTGTTGGTAGGGATTTTACTCTGTTTGCAGATAAAAAAGGGGCCGTTTCGTTCCGGAAAAGGCTGGGCAAAAGATTAGTTGACGTGAAGGCTGCGGAGAGGTGAATATGGCTGAAGTAGAAGCAGAAGCTGTTGAAATTGATATAGACATCTTGCAACCAAACCCTCTGCAACCACGTGGGCAGGTCTCGCCTGATTCTTTGGTTGAGCTGGCTGAATCAATCCGTGAACACGGTATTTTGGAGCCGTTATTAATCGCCAAAACGCCCGCTGGTTACCAGATAATTGCTGGGGAGCGGCGATGGCGAGCGGCTAAACTAGCTGGGTTGACAAGACTGCCTTGTGTTGTACGTGAGACTAGCCCCCAAGGGATGTTGGAAATGGCTTTGGTGGAAAATGTCCAGCGGGTAGATCTAAATCCTATTGAGCGGGCCCAGGCCTACAAAAGATTAATCGAAGAATTTGGCTTAACATCCACCGAGATTGGCCAGCGGGTTGGTAAAAGCGGACCATATATTTCTAACACACTGCGACTGCTTGAACTTCCCGACGCTCTGAAAGATGGGTTGCTTTCTGGATCGATTTCTGAAGGCCATGCTAAAGCCCTCCTTGGTTTGGAGGACATCAATTTGATGATTGTTGCCTATAAAAAAATATTATCTGAAAACCTTGGGGTAAGACCAACGGAAGAGATGGTCCGTCGGATGAAGTCCCAGGCAGATATTAAACCAAAAACCAAGAGGGAGTACGAACACACCGAAGACGTCGCCCGCATGGAGGAAGAAATTTCTACTTCGACTAGTTGTAAAACCCGACTTTACCGCTCGGCCAGAGGCGGACGATTGCTTTTAATCTTTTCTACTGGGGAGCAATTGGAGGCCATCCACAAAAAACTAACTTCCTAACCCTTCGGATTTAGGGGTAAGTCACCTTTTTCACAAACGAGATTTTCGAAAGCGGCCAATAACGAAGCCACGCTTTGCCGATGATTGATTTTTTGGGTACTGACCCCCATTCTCTAGAATCGAAGCTGTGGGTGCGGTTGTCGCCAAAAACGATGTAGGAATCGGC
>Ga0154803_107_pt1 | contig 18494 bp, 20 predicted proteins | sample Rifle2008BG16ft_FD_105811 | JGI IMG/M metagenome (GOLD analysis project Ga0154803, IMG submission 105811) | Candidatus Woykebacteria bacterium RBG_16_44_10
GGTTTACTGGGAACGCAATGCCGGAGGTATCCTCAACGACAAACCAGCCATCCACAGTTACTTCGCCAACCACAGCGCAGGGAGTACCTTCACGCTGGCAGATCGCTTGAACCTGGCCCAACCGTTCAGGCCAGATAAGGAGACAGTTGCGCTCTTGGGATTCGTTCCCCCAAATCTCGAGTATGGAGAGACTGTTATCCCCAACCGGGATAGCCCGCAGGTTTATCCTTGCCCCAGCGGGGTATACGATCTCGGGAATAGCATTACAGTCACCACCAGCGCCAAGATCATGAACGGAAACGATTGGGTTTTCGCTTCCCAGCTCAACACAGGCGCGAACCACACGGTTGAGCTTTTGTTCCATCTCAGGGTCCCCACGCTGCACAGAGTTAAAGTCCAGCTCGGCAACGTTTTCCCCAGTCATCATTGAACTGGCGGAACCTCCACCCAGACCAATCCGATACGCCGGCCCCCCAATCCGCACGACCAACATACCTTTTTCAGGTTGCCCTTTTAGAAGATGTCGGTCGTCTATTTGACCAGAACCAGCTGCGTAGACGATCGGCTTAATCCACCCACATTTTTCGTCGGCATAGGTTCTGGTGAAACCAATGATTAGCGGCTCACCAAAGCAGTTCCCGTAGTCAGACGCGCCGTCGCTTGCTCTGATCAAAATCTGCAAGGGCGGCGCCATATTCGACGGATTTGTGCAATCTCCTTCTTCCCAAGGAAGGCGGTAACCTGGAATATGGAGATTACCGACACAGTAGCCAATGGCGCCAGCACCGATCAAAGCCCCTCGACCGGTTACATGCTGGTCTCGGATCCGTCCACCAGACCCAGTCGCCGCTCCTTCGTAAGGCTCTATGCCGGAAGGGTGGTTGTGGGTTTCGGCGGTAAATGTAGGGTGAAGAATCCGCCTGTCAAGGATTAGCGGTGAAGGCTCTCCCGCTTTTTCTGGAAAGAGGGCGAGAACTTCCCCACCTCTAATCACCGAACTATCGTCGGCAAAAGCAACTAGAGAGTTGCCCTGCTGGGTTCTCCACGGCGTTTTGACGATATCTATTAAGGACTCTTCCACCGGGACTCCGTCAATCACCAACCTACCTTTGAAGTAGGGATGGCGAGAGTGCTCGGAATTGGCTTGGCCGATTTGAAACAGTTCTACATCAGTCGGATTTCTTTTTAACACCGCTACGTACATCTGGTGGATCATCTCGATATCTTGATCATCCCAGGCTATTCCCATCTCTCGGCTGAATAAGCGCAGGACATCAGGGCCTTCTTCAAGAACCGGGATCGCTCGAACTGGTGCGATCTCACTACCTGAATCGAAACTCTCCAGCGGTTGCTGGTAGATCGTCTGTGTCATCCGGTCATAAAGCGGTCCCACAATCTCGGCTTTTTGAGCGGGTGTAAGTTGTGAAGGTAAAGAAATCCGCAGCGAACGCTCGATTCGATCAGCCTTTTCGACACCGCAACTTCGCAAGATTGAAACCGCGTTGGTCGCCCACGAGGTCTCGAAGTTGAGTCGCGGCCCAATCTCTACTACTGGTTCGGGGAGAAATGAGTCCTCACCGAAATTCTCAGGCTCGAAGGTCTCAGCCAGTAACCAATGGACGGTCGCGAGCTCCTTCTCTGTCAGCGGTCTACTAACACGAAGGTAGTAACCCCACTCAGTCGCTACTTCTATATTAGCGGGCAGATACCTCTCGACTTCTTTGCCAAGTCGCTGTGTTGCTGCCGCGCTAAGGGCCGGCGTGCGGTAAAACCGCATCAATTTGCTGGGCATTTTTGCTCCCTCCTAGCTGTACGATATTAGGATATAGAGTTGTTCAGGTGCCGCTCAAGAAACTGTTTTGAGCAAATCCCATAATAACAAAGTTGGCAACTACAAGCAATTGAAATTTTGAAGATTGAGCTTTCTACACACAAGAGGCGTGGTAGTTAAAAAGCATTTCAAGAGTTGCAACTAATCACCTGGGGTTGGTGGGGTACGCGTGACAAAATCGAAAGCGGTGTCAGTGTCAAAGATGGTGTTAATATATCTCACAAGTCTTGTAACTTTCACCGTTCAAACATGTATCAATTCCATTCTCTCCTTTGAGTGAATCCGAACCAGGACCACCGTCCAGATAATCGTCACCGTTACCACCTTTAAAACCATGAATTCCCCATGCCCGAGATTAAGTTTTTAGACTTTTAGGCGCCAGACACAAAGCGTCTTACAAGTTTTAAAATGTTATAATCGCAAGATTACATCTCGCGTAGGAGCGCAGCGACGCAGAAAGTGAAACTTTCTATTGTTTCTCTAGCGAGATATAATTTTCGTATGGCTGATAAAAAAAGATCTATTTTAGTAAAATATGCTAGAAAACAGCTTGGAAAACCTTATAAGTATGGGGCAAAGTTGCGGGAAGCACCAAAGATTTTTGACTGTTCAAGTTTTGTCTATTATCTTTACCAGCTAATAGGCATCCAACTTCCTCGAACTGCTCTAGATCAAGCCTCCCAGGGAGAAACTGTACCACCACAGAAAAATAAATTGAAAATTGGGGATTTACTTTTCTTTAAGGGGGGTTGGGGTCATTACAACCCTGCTTTTCCAATGGGTATCGGTCATGTAGGGATCTATGTTGGTAGTGGTAAAGTAATCAACGCTAGATACCAACAAAATAAAAATGGTTCTGATGGTGGTTCGGTTATAGAAGAAACAGTAGAATCTTTCTTAAACAGGCCAGATTTTGTAATAGTTAAAAGAATATTAGATTAAGGTTAATCACCCGGCGTTGGGGGATTTCTTGGTTCCCAATCAGAAGCAGCGTCGGTATCAAATCCGTTCTGACAAGTATCTATTATGAATCTCCACGCCCCGCTAAGCGTGGCGTGGCATCTTCTTTTTCTCGCAGAAGCGAGGCAATCTGTCATTCATCCAAGGCCCAATTCCGTGACATGGGTCTTCTGCTCGAAAATGAATCTCCGAGGGCTAAGAGCCCTCGGTTTCTTCCATAAACAAGAGCTTCTTTTCTCCTACGCTTTGCTCCGGGCTGGCATTCATCCGTGGGCTTACAGCCCACGGTTTATCTGCCAGAGAAAATAAAGCTCACTTCTTTCTTCTTGCCCTCCGCCTGTTACGTATCTCCTGCTTTTTCTTATGATATTTTTTAAGTGATACTTGATTTTTGTTTCTGCTTTCTCCCAACCGTCTGAGTTTTTCTTTTTCTGCCTGTTCTACATAATCAATTGTTTCTATTGAAGGCACTCTGTAAGACATAGTGGTTTTGCCATCAACATTCGTCACCGCAAAATCACCTGCTCCAATTATGTCCATGCCTACTAAGAACTCAAAATCGCCAACTATATTTTTACACTCCACTACTTTTAGGTATGATAGTGCCACTTTGTTTGGTAGATACACATTTAGCAAGTACGTGTTTTTAGTTTCGGTTCCGCTGGTATTTGTTACTTCCGTTCTTCCCGTTGGTTTCAACGCCAGCTTATTAACCATGGCTTCTGTAATAGATGACATAGAAGCCCCAGTGTCCCAAATTGCCTTGCAGTTATGAAGAGCGGGTGCTGGCCCTTGGTCAGCCTGTGGATTGTATGGTAACGATAGCTGAATCTCAGTGGTTAGTACATTCACTTTTGCGTTGGCTTTAACCGTAAATGCGCGAAAATCTTTTCTTTCCATGAGTGTTGGGGCTACAGTTGGACCCTTGAATGAAAGGATTGGATAGGTTTTTCCTTATCAGAAAGACATTGTTGAATCAAAAAAGTACCAAGTTCGTACTTTTTGATTGATTCCTCATAAGCTTCCTTTTCACTGCTATAATCACCGACTATCTCATTGCCTTTAATAACAACAAATTTACCCTCGTATTTTTTAAGTAGATCTTTTTGGTTATCTAAATAATATTTATATTCCTTTTCTAACATTTTTGCTTCCTCCACATCGTGCATTGTATCACAAAATAGTAATTCTTTAAATCGTCAAAACACAGTTGAAAGGGCCTAGTAACTCGGGGTTGGTGGGATACGCGTGACAAAATCGAAAGCGGTGTCAGTGTCAAAGATGGTGTTAATATATCTCACAAGTCTTGTAACTTTCACCGTTCAGACAAGTACCGATTCCGTTTTCGCCTTTGAGTGAGTCTAAGTCTGGACCACCGACCAAATAATAGTCACCGTTACCACCTTTAAAACCATAAATTCCCCATGCCCGAGATTAAATTCTTTGAGTTTTGAAAATGCGGAAGCAAAAAGGACGATTTTAAGTTTCTCTTTGGGACAATTATTCCTAACTATAAGCAATATCGCCTAACCGAACAATTAATATTTTTCAACTTCATAACCCAACAACCGCCATTGCAGTCATTTTTAAATTTACATTTACTGCAAGTTTCGTCTTGTAAAAACTCCTTGTCCCGATATTTCTTAAAGCCACTTTTCCAAATCTCAGAAAAATCTTTATCCAGAATATTGCCCTCCTTAAAATACTGCACATCCGGTTGCTCTGGGCAACCCCTCACATCACCATTAACTCCAACACAACAAGCTAAAAATCCAACTGGACAGAAAAACGGCTCATTCCTGACTTCTTTATCGTAATTTCCCAAATATCCAAGATTTTCACCAAACTCAATTTTTAATTTATTTTTGTTTTCTTTTATGAAATTTAAAAGTTTTAAAAACTCTTGCTGACTTAAATATAGGTTATCATTTTGCTCGACTCTTCCAATAGGCATAACTGAAACAATTTTCCAAATATCAACACCTAATTTCTTTACTATTTCACCAAGTTTTTCTAAGTCTTTGATGTTTGAAGGGGTGATAACCGAAGATACTGTTATTTGTTTACATTTGTTTTTACGTAGCAAATTTATTGCGTTAATAACTTTTTGAAAAGCTTCTTTATTCACTCTTATTTTATTATGAACCTCTTGAGGCCCATCTAAACTGACCTGAATGGAATCAAAAATTTTAGCTATAATCTTACTGTTATTCTCATTAACAAAAAAACCGTTCGTTGCCAAACCGGTTTTTAGCCCGTTTTCTTTTGCGAAAGAAAAAATTTCAAAAAGGTCTTGTCTCAATAACGGTTCTCCGCCAGTAACGACAAAGTACTTAACTTTGTAATCTGCTAGTCTCTGAACTAAATTTTTTACTTGCTGAGTTGGAAGCTCTGTTGAGTATTTTTCTTTTTTTGCGCCGCAATGTTCGCAGTTTAGATTGCACCTCCTTGTACAATCCCAAATTACAAACTTAGGTGGGGGAACAACGCCTACCTCATAAGACAATGAAAAGCTTTTTTGAAAACCAATAAGTTTGATTTTCGAAAAGAAATAACTTGACATCTATTGCTTTGGCGGTTCATCGGTTGTCTTTTGTTGCTGGGTATTTTGGTTTTGCCTCTTTTTGCGAATGATTTTTAAAATAAGTTTAACAATCCCAAATATTATTGCCAGCAAAACAACTAAAACGAGAACAGCAAATACCCATGAACGTCTGAAACCATATAATAACAGGCATAATTTGTTGTCTCCGCAAGCGAATACTTCCGGCGCAGCATAAACTACCATTGTATTTGGATCAAACCCCTGTGCTAACGCATGAGTCGTTTTCAAAAAAGTAGTCATGAGGACACCGATGATTAGGAAAATGGGCTTGCTAATAATTTTGACTATTTTATTTTTCATAGTTTTCTCCTTCATTTTAATCAGCGCATAGACTCAACGATTTCTTCAATATCAGATTCATTTAAAACAGCTCGGCTATTTTTAGTCCAGGTGAGTTCTACTCTCGTCCCATCAATAATCAGTCGATAAACAGTTTCGTCAGGGGAATAAGAAGTCTTCCGTTCAATAATTTTGACATCATATCCTCCAATAGTCTGAGTTTTAGCTTGCTCGCCAATAGCAACCAGACTTGTATTGTTACTCTTTGTTTCTTTTATAAGAACCTCCCTACCTTTACTATTTGAGTAATCTATCAAAACGTATTGGGTGCTACACGGTTTAAACCGATCATATCCAGTAACTGTAGGACCATTTAGACTTTCGTTTGTATAGGATGGTAGATAAACTTTAAAGCATAGCTTGTCCAAGCTTTCTTGTTTTTCAGACACTGGTCCAATCGCCTGCTTCTTCTCCGTTTCTTTCCAATTCTGACGCATTTGGTTTATAAATATTACCCCAAATAAAATCCCATAAAAAGAGGAGAAAGCAATAACGGTAAGAATAATGGCTAATCTAGTGTCTAAGAACAGCTTTAGGATAAACCAACTGACTCCAAGAGAGATTAATGAAAAAAGAAAGAAAATACCAAGTAGTTCGAGGAGATTTTGTAAATTTGCAGGATCGTTTCTATAATCTATCGCAAGAATTCCATGTTTAACTAAACTACTAGAGAGAAATATATATAATAAGTAACAAAATATTGCAGTTATAATTAAGGCCAGCACAAAGCCAGCCATCATTTTTGGTAAAGTCTTCACAATTAAATCTTATCAGATTTTTGAAAATGGAGCTAGTAACCAGGGTTGGGGTATTTTACCCTTAAGATATAACCTCGCAGGTCTTAGTGCTTTCTCCGTTCAAACATGTATCAATCCCATCTTCGCCTTTGAGTGAGTCTATACCCGGTCCGCCGTCCAAAGAATCGTCGCCGTTTCCGCCTTTCAGGGAGTCATCATCGGCACCACCAAATAAAGTATCTATACCGTTTCCGCCTTTCAGACTATCGTCTCCATTTCCCCCATCAAGGTAATCGTCACCATTTTCTCCTTCGAGACTATCCGAACCATCACTGTCAATTAGACGATCATTACCATTATTTCCTTTAAGCGCATCGTCTCCACCCTGTCCCAAAATTACATCGTTTCCGTTGTTACCCCTTATTGAATCGTTTCCCTCACCACCGACAATACAATCATCTCCATAGTTTCCATTGATCGAGTCGTCGCCTTCAAATCCGAATATCAAGTCATTGTTGGGAGTTCCAACCAAATTATCTTTTCCAGAAGTTCCAAAAATTGGCGAGCCGCTAAACGAAATTCCGCTGCATTCCGCTGGGACTTCAACACTAATACCAATTATTAAATCGAAAATAACTTCTTTACCTTGAAAGGGGTTTCCAGCAGCAGGATCAAAAGTGACTTTAAAAGTGTAAGTAGTTGAATCACCGGGATTAAGATTTGAAAGAAAAATACCATTTATCCCAGCGCTCTCATCAAAAAATTGTTGCAATGTCTTTGGACCAGTACTACTTGTGCCACCATAAAGATCGCTACCACCTTCAGAAACGACAAAATCCAAAATAGTTGCAAGGGACCCTGTCTCACTAGTTTTAACCCCTCGCACGCCAACCGGCCGAACTTCACTGCCGCCATTTGTCACCGATACAGTTCTAGTTTCAATATCCCCTGGCATAGCATTACTAACCACAAAAATCGGCTGTCCATCCGTCACTCCCCAATCAACATTCAAATCCCCCACTGCTCTTACAGTCGAAGGTCGATTATTTTGGTAGATAACCACCACAGCGACGATAACCACAACGGCTAAAGTAAAGACAAATATTCTTCTAAAAATTTCTTTCTTTTTCATTGTTTATTCAAAAACTTACAGCAGTGCTTCTTAGTACCTGACCACCGCCAACTGCGCTAATCCAAAAATTAATCGCGCCGGGCACCAAATCAACTTCAACATGGGCGGTGCCGTTGCCATCAACATCTGTGGTTAAAGCGCCCGGTTCAGTAGGTTGGCTCAGTGGACAACCTCCAGGGTCTTGGTTTACCCATATATCATAGGTGCTGTTGGCAGTTGCACCTTGGAGAGTTGCATCAACAATAATCTTTCCATTATCCTTATCTATCACTACTGAACCAAATGTCGGGTCAGCTGTGTTGCTCGCACCTCCAAGGCAAGTGTAAGGGTTGCTATTATAAAGTGGCGCTGTTTGAGGAAAAATGTCCGAAACCTGTAAAGTATTTCCTGCACTTGTTTCAGTATCGGAAAAAAATGGAGTAGTGGCGATGATCTTTCCACCTATCGCGATAAGCGCAGCGATTAAAACAAAAAGGCCAACTTTTATACCAGCAGACTTCATGTTACTGCACTCCTTCTGCGCGCAAAGATTTTCCTGGTTTCGGAAAAAATAGCTAAAATCTCGCTATAAATTATTAAAGTAATCGGGACAACAACAAGGAAGATATACCCAAGTTGCGTCTTAGCAAAATTAACAGCAAGTCCTACATAAGGCACCGTCAGAATTACCTTTCCCAAAATTTGTTTCTCGGCTACTTTCCCTTGATCAGGTGTTTTGTTGGCATCGCCTTTGGTTTCATAGGCAAATTGCGCATCAGTTTTTTCCACTGCCACTACCCTGTGGGTAATAGATTCTTTACCGGAAAGGTAAGTGATTATGTCACCTTTCTCAAACATCGGCCTTGGCTCCGGCGATATAAATTCCTTTGCCCAACCTTTCGGCGCAACCAATGCCACCGATCCAGTTTTTAAAGCTGGGTCCATAGAGCCGGAACCGACGACGAAGGCTCGAAAATTCCCCGGTCCAGCAAAAACCGATAATGCGACGGCTGCTCCAAAAGCGACAACCGCCACGATAAATAACGCATAAAACGCATTGAGCGCAAATTTCATTATTCTTCTCACATCTTCTCAACTTTCGCAGTTGTCATTCTGGGGATCCGGCAAAGCCGGAGACTCCAGAATCTGATCAAATACCGATTCTGGACAAGCCAGAATGACAGAAGGTGCAAAACTTGTAATCTGCACACCTTTCCACTTTATGGTCTGGCGGGCGCGTAGGGAGCCGCGCCCTACCAACCAATTTTCTAATGTCCAACTCTAGGTACCTGTATCGTCGTACTTAATCAGGTTGTACTCGAACAGATACTGACTCGGATTCCACCCAGTCATCTGAGTTCCGTTGTGATCAGCATCCAGTACTAGCCAAATCTTTCCTCCTGTCGAAGAATTTGTATCGCTCGGATGTGGGATGTCGTATCCCAAATCGGGATTTGCAGCGATGGTCAAATTTCCGCTACCATCGGATGTATTTGACCCAAGAACCGTACTTGGACTTCCTGGCAACGGACCTTGTGGCCATGGATCCGGCGCATACACTAGGCTGTAGCTGGTGCTTGGTTGGAGTCCGTGAGCTTCAAGAGTAGCGCTGAAGTCAAAAGTATTACCGTCACCTGCCCAATGAAGAACCCCCCAAGTACCATCGATAATCGGGTCCCAATCAGTAGCGAACTCTTTGTTCTCCAGAAGCAAAGATTGTGGCCCGGTGCCTCCATGAACGGCACTAGTTGGGTTAGGTGCGTTTAGTTGCTGACCTAAGAACTCAATATCAAAGGTCATCTCGTCTGTCTGAGCCCAGTTACCGGTCTCGTCTTTCATGTGGTAGCTTTGCCACACCTCGATACTTTTTCCCGGTTGCAGTTCGCCAAGGAAGACAAAGACTGATGCGATGTCGGCAATTGTGACTCCGGCAGTCTCGCTAATTACCACTTGGCCTCCTGTATTCTGACCACCAAGCCAGTTATTGTCTGAGCTTCCATTAACCTCTCCACCGATATACATATCGTATTCGATGAACTTATCGATGTCATTATTTGGAGTTCCGCCGTCGCAGGTTCCACCATTCCATGTTCCACCGTATGTCTGACACTCGGGTTCATTAACCTCATTTTCATCTGTTTTCACATCCTTAATATGTTTCCACAGCTTAAGCGGGTTGTTACCAACATTTTGGACGACATGTTTCGTCCAGCGAACGTAGCTGGGCTTCATATCTGTAATGGTAACAGGAATAAACGAGCTGTCTGGGCCGTTCTCGACCGAAATGTCGATAGTTCCCGCGGTAAGGGTGTTGCCAGTACTAGTTTCGGTGTCGGAGAAGTAAGCGCGGGTGACGGCAAAGCCGACGACAGCAACGATTGCAATCGTCATTAGACTAATTAATATTCGTTTCATTCTTTTTCACCCCCCTTCGAGATAAGTATTAAGTAATAAGTCTTAAGTACTAAGAATTCTTTTCCTTTTTATACTTCGCACTTCATACTTCGTCCTTCATACTTCATACTTAATCTAATGTGTCGCAAAGTAACTTACAATTCCTTCATAAAGTGCTTGGGCTTCGTCTTGGGCACGTTTATCAGTACCGTCTGTCAGGAGTGAGTATTCGTAACTACTTGTCAGGAAAAATCCTTCACTGATTGCTGCTGGCATTTTTGCTTTGATTAAGACTCCAGAGGCAAAACGGTTTATTCCATTGTTTGTCGTTCCAAGTTTGCCGGAGAGAGTATTCACCAAAGAACGCGCCAAATCTACATCTGACTTCTTCATATACAAAGCGGTAGAGTAGTCAATATCTGGGTTGGTAGAACCGTTGTGATGAATCGAAACCAAAATATCAGCCCACGCCCCGTTGCAGAAAGTGTAACGATCACGGTTGGAAAGTGTCACGTCTGTAGTCCTGGTTTGGTAAACTGTGTAGCCATTGGCAATTAAAATGCTTGCTAATTTATTCGCAACATTAAGATTTAAATCTTTCTCGGTAATTCCTCCGTTAGACGTACCAATATCAGCTCCTCCATGGCCTGGGTCGATACAGACCGATCTTACTGCTGCACTTATAGCTGTGCTGCTGGGGAAAATAAACAGCGTGGTTATTAATAATACTACTGAAACAACCAAACCTTTTTTCATAACTATTTTAATTTTTCAACAAAAAAGCCAGGCCTTTTGGGGTCTGGTAGTTTTTGACTCGCTACAAATGTAATAGAAAAGCAAGTAGTCATAGAATTAGTTCTTTGGACAGCAAATTTTGTGGGGCAGAAATAAACCGTAGTAAAAATACTATATCACCCTTTTATTGCTCCGTCAATAATAATTTTTACTCAAGTCCGAAAAGGACCCCCGATACAATCGGGGGCCTTTTCTTAAAGTACTTATGGATCGACACTTGCGATATTTTCGTTTATCGGTCCGGTAGTTGTGGTAGTATTACCGCCAGCGGAACCAGTAGTAACTGCACCGCCTCCGGTATTGTTGTTGGCTCTATTCCCACCGCTCCTCGCTCTTCGAAGCACATCATTCAAGACTCCAGCAGTATTCTTCTGCTTTGCCTTTTTCGTCTTCGTAGAATTGGCAGTGGCCACATTGGTAGAACCTGCACCGGTGTCTAAGTTCTTCGAGGTGTTATTAGTATTGTTGCAGTTTATCGTAGCATCATTGCTATTACCAGTGTTGGTGGTAGTAGCATTACCACTTGCGTCACCGGTATCCACGGAGCCACTACCAGTATTATTGTTCGCCTGGTTGTTACCAGAATTGGAAGTTGAAGTAAGGATGTTGTTAATATTCAGGGTATTTTGTTGATCAGCCTCACAATTGACACTGCTGGTCGCTGTAGCATTGTTTTTCGAATCTGCACCAGTCGTATCATTGGTCGCGGTGTTGTCAGCTAATGCTGGCGTAAAGGCAAAAGCCACTGCCCCAGCCGCAACTATAGCTGCTCTTAGATATCTTTTCATTATTTTTCACCCCCTTCCAAAGATAAGTACTAAGTAGTAAGTATGAAGTAATAGATCGCTTCGCGCTCTGCGGAGCTAAAGCTCCTAAAGTATTAAGTTCAATAACTCGATCTCGCTTCAAACTTCATCCTTCATACTTTATACTTCGTACTTATCACTTGCTCTTGAGTTTCTTGACTGATGACGTCAGTATCTTAACAATTTCCTCCGCCTCGCTAAGTAAGTTTTCCATTCTCTTTTTTATCTTTAAACCATTACTTTCCGCCATTAGTCTCAACCAATAATTAGTTTCTCTTGCTTCTTTCTTGGCTATATTAGTACTGTTAGTAAATTCCGCTTTTGTGTGTGCGCCTAAAGCCTCTTCAAGATTTGCCCCGATTGATGTCCCGGATCTCAAAACTTGGTTAATTAAGACCCTGTTAATCTCATTCTTTGGTAATTCTTTACAAAGTTTTATTATCCTTAATGCAAATTTAAACGCCCTCTCCCTAATATCTTCCGGCTTTCTCACTTCATCCTTCATACTTCGTACTTCATACTTAATAATTCATACTTCAGACTTAATACTTCATACTTATTACTTAAACAAAAAAGCTGCCCCAAAATGGGTAACAGCTAATCTTTTTCTCTAGGTTGGAGCAGATCGGCAGAATCATGGCAGATTAACTTGTAATTTGGGCAGAAAAGTAACTAGGGGCAGAAAAATCTGCTTACACTTTAAAGTAAATTACTACTTGGTGTCAAGGTATTAATTTAATGACTTGGAAAGGGATCCAAATATAAAGTTTACTCTGGGTCGACGAGAAATACATAAGAAGCCGTTAAATCTCGGGACTCTTAGCATTGGGGTAAACTTATCCTACCTCTTTCCATGCAAAACAAAAGCCCGAGGTATTCACTCTCGGTGATCGGCGCCGAGTCGTGGATGATGCTAAAATTTTTTATCAATTTGCTTAGAAAATATAAAGGGAAAGGTGAGTCTTTCCCGATTATAGCCTTCGTTTACCTAAACGTACTTAGGCGATGGTTAGCGGGAATGCAGCTGCAAGAACGACACCGATCATCACTACAACGCACACAGAAACTCTTGACTGTTGTTGCCTCCAAAAGAGCTTACTGGGAGTTTATCCCATAAGTCGTGGCTCTCCACTTTGCTGAGGGGTAAATTTGACTTGAAGGGGAGTAAGCAACAACAGTAAAAGTATAGGTTCTGGGGTCTGAAGCAGTCTGAAAAATACACTCATAAGGAGGGGCTGTATCATTACATTGTAGATCATTGTTTACATAAAATGCGACTGTGGGCGTTTCCACACCACCACTTGCCTCTGCGGTAATTGTCACAGTGCTATTTACTGGTACTATAGATCCAAGAACTGGCCAGGTAATCTTTACACTGGGAGCCATGGGATCGGCGGAGAGCGGGGCGGGATTGGGATTGTAGGAGTAACGGTATTCGCTGTAAGTTTTGTCAAACATACCATAGGGGTGATGAGGGGTAGTTGAATAACTTTGCTCCGCCATGAGTTTAGGTTTGTTCCCACGAAGAAGTTGGTAAGCTCTCAAATAATGACCACCTGTTCCCCATCCCTTGTAGGAGCTGATCGGGTCTTGGCCGGTGTCTACACAACCATTAGAATCTGGGTCAATATAGAGGGTTTTACTTGCTGCTTGACCAATTGAAGGAAAGGAGAAGCCGGGAGGAGTCTGGAAATAGTAAGGAGCCTTGTAAGTCACACTATCAACCAGCTGAATCTTTACTCCAGGGGTAAAGCCACATCCTGTGATCCAGGTGACATTCCCGGGAATTGCTGGTTCATTGGCATTACCGTGGTAAACCTGAAGATTGGCCGGAAGAAGCTTTCTGTCTGCAGATGATTGCAATGAGCGCTGTGAATTTAGTGATAAAACTATGACTGGTAAAGCAAAAAGGATAAATAACGTACCTAAAATTGGAAGTAAGTCCTTGGAACTGTAAGGAGGATTGATTGCTTCTCGATATCGTTTGAACAGATCGACAGCTCGCATCATTTTAACTTATCCAAAACGAACTAACTTTGACTACCTTAATTATTAAACTAATTTGCTTGCTTGTCAAGAAAAGTCTGTGGGGGAGTAAACTTATCCTACCTCTTTCCATGCAAAACAAAAATCCGAGATATTCACTCCCAGTCATCGTCTCCGAGTCGTGGATGAAGTTAGAATTTTTTGCCAACAAAAAACTAGCCTTCTTGTCCCTCGTAGTTTTAACGTAGTGGGATCGGCTAGTTTCTTGTCCTAAGAAAACCCCTTCTTAAGTAAATGATCCCATTAGTTGACTACTCATTTCTTTAGTGGTATAAATTCCGTAATAAGGAAATATATTTATGCCAAAAACTACACTTGGTAAATGGTCAGTAGGGTTGAACGCCTTTTTCTTGATAGCAATTGTTTCTTCCGTTGTGTTAGTTAAGATACTAAATATACTTTCTTTTGACGATCACTGGTGGGATGTGACGGTAGCTGTTTCATTCCCGGCAAGCATCATTGCTCTGATCACTGGGATAATAGCGGTAAGAAAATACAAAGAGCGTTCTATTTTAGTTATTCTTTCCATCATCATAGGTTTATGTACCCTACTTTTCATCCCCCTTCATAGTTTATTTATCAGTGATTAATCAACTTTGGTTCCAAGCCGTGGAGGGGGTTAGAACTTTTTACCTTGAAATGTCCCTTACGAGTGCTATAATGAGAACATATGTCTGAAGTAGAATTTGTAGTTGAGTTATTTGAAGATTCGGAAGTTGGCGGCTTTGTTGCTGATGTAGTGAATTTACCCGGCTGCATGTCTCAAGGCGAAACAAAAGAAGAGGCCTTGGAAAATGTCGAAAAAGCAATTAAAGTCTATCTGGAAGTAGTTGGTAAACCAAAACTTGGTGAAAAACCACAATTGATTACAAAGAGGATTGTCGAGGTTCCACAGGTTACTGTCTAAATCTCAATGCCCAAGCTTACCAATATTTCTGGCCGAGAAGCGGTAAAGGCGTTCGTTAAAGCCGGTTATAATCATGCGAGAACTGCTGGAGACCACGCTATTCTTACCAAAGCAGGCTTCCATACCCTTTCGATACCTCTTTACAAAGAAGTGAAACCCTTTCTTCTTAAATCCCAAATTAAACGGGCAAAGTTGACCGACGAGGAATTTTTGGAATTGGTTAGAGGGTAGCGTTTTAGGTTCAGAGATGGTGACCCCGAGTGGTGGCGATGCAAAGTCCTGAGTACTTCGACTGTGCTCAGTATAAATCTAGCGAAGTAGGAAAACTTTTTATGCAAGGCTTTTGGATTACCCGATTTAGCCCTATTGACAACTATTATCAAAACTATATAATTATAATACTATGACTAAGACAATTCTACAGGTGCCAGTTTCAAATGATTTGAAAGAAAAAGCGGAAGAGGCTGCCCATAAGCAGGGTTTTTCTTCTCTACAGGAATCCATAAGGGTATTTTTGTCTCAACTCTCTCAAGGGAACTTGAAAATTTCTTTCGAGCCTGCGGTTAGATTGACACCAAAGGCCGAGGCTCATTACGAAGAACTTTTGAAGGACATAGAGTCCAGGCGAAATGTCGGGTCGGCAAGGAATGCTAGGGATTTAGTCTCCAAGCTCAATGAGAATTAACTACCACCAAACTTTTAAAAAGAACTTTCGTAAAAGAATTACCCCTCACGAAAACATAGTCAAAAGATTTGAAGAAAGGTTGGAGCTTTTTCTCAATGGCCCCAAAAACCCAATCCTTCGCGATCATGCTTTAGTCGGAAAGAGAATAAATTTACGTGCGTTTTCTATGACTGGAGATATCCGAGTAGTTTATTTTATCAAGGGCAACGAACTTTATCTATTAGATATTGGCACACACCCTCAAGTTTACTAAAAGTTACATTAAGTCTGGAATGGCTCCGAATCGTGGGCGATGCTTGTCCTGAGCAAGTTTACACTGAGCTAAGTTTATCCTGAGCAGCTCGCAGGGAACTCGCTGTGAACTGAAGCCGAAGGAAAGTGAAGGGTTAGAACTTTTTGTGTGGGCGCTGGGCTACTGTAATTCGAGGTAGTAATGTATAATTATTGGTGGAGGAGGTTCCATGTCCAAGGTATCGGGAAAGCAGTTCAAAATTGCTGGTCTTATACTTTTATTAATCCCAATTGCTCTCATTCTCCCACTTGCTGTTGGCGAAACAGTGGGCGGAGACCTAGTTGGTGGCCTAACCCACCTCCTACAGATTGCACTGCTTGTCGTAGTCACAATCTTTACTTGGAAGAAGCCTGATCTTGGTGGCAAAATACTTGTTGGAATTACCATCTTGCTAGCGATAATTTACCTAGTAGTGATGGTCAACCGTGCTACGGACGGGGCGGTGATGGGGACAGGTGAAATAATTATTCCCATGCTACCTTTGTTTGGACTGCCTATTGTCTCCGGTTTACTCTTTATCACTTCCGCCCGCAAAGGGTCGTAGAAAAAACTTTTCATTGAGGCTAAAAAGGGGGCCGCCGGTGAGAAGTTTCTCACAGGCGGCTAATAGACGAATCGAACGTCTCTCTCCTAACCGTTCAGCTCGGCGAAGGCAGCGAGCCTGTTCTTAACGACGAGGATCTCGTCGCGGCTAAAGCCTAAAGGCCTGGCCAGGATCGCTAGGGCATCGGAGATAGCACTCTGCAAAGTGCCGATACCTTCGATGCGGCACAATCCAACCAACCCAGCATCGTCCGGATTCGGCAGCTCCGAGTGCTGTGTCAGGTTTAGCGTCAACTGGTTGGCCAGTAGAAACCGACGCATGCAGTGCAGGGCGTCGTCGGCGTCACAGCCAACACTCGATAGGTAGTCGTCGGCGAGGGCGACATTACCAGCGGCCACCGTCCCCTGAAGCAGTGGGAGGAACTGCCCTTCCGTGTAGTGGTTACGCCAGTTGCTCCAGTACCCAGGCGTCAACCCGTCACAGGGGCCGAAGTTGGCGAAGTCATTGTCCGTGCAGACCTCGTCCGAAGTGAGGACCACACTGTGCCCTCCTTCAGGCCAGATCTGGACAAAGCCTGCCGGAGTCACCTCGGTGATCTCATAGTCGCCAGGGACCAGATCACTGAACCGGAAGGTGCCAACCGGCTCCCCAGCGCAGTCGACCGCGCCACCGCAGCTCAAAGTTAACAGGTGAACTTCGTTCCCCTGGCCATCTGTGCCATCGAGATGGATCTCGACGTCAGGGATCCCTTCCTCCCCGGCATCTTGTTCGCCGTTGCCATTTCGGTCAAAGAACTTGACGCCGGAGACCTCGGCCAAACTGTAGTCGCCGAAGTTGAGGTCATTAACCGCTTCCCCGCTTAACACCGGGAACGACCAGTTGCAGGGATCCGGGTACGAGCAGTAGAACCCTGCTGGCTCCCCAACGCTAACCACATAACTCCCAGGCATCACACCGGTGAACTCGTAGTAGCCGTCATCATCAGTCAGCGTGGTGCGGTTGACGCTGTTACCGAGGTTGTCGGTGCCGACCAGGTAAACGCTGACACCGGCGCAACCGGGATGGTTGATCGGATCCACCGCGGCTGAAGGACAGACGTCTTCAGGGTCGAGGACTCCATCCGCGTCGTAGTCGATGACCTTATGCCCACTGACCTCACCTGGTCTAGTATCGCCGAAGACGATCTCGTGTTTTTCGCCCGAAGTACCGGCGACAACCACATCGCCGCAGAGATCAAGCGGCTGAGAAAGGCCATCGACGTAAAGCGCCATCTGGGCCCAACCCAGCAAGAGAATTTCGCAGGCGGTGTAGGTGCCCGGCACTGCTGCCAGGTGGAGACCCGGCGTATAGAACGGTCCATCAGTCACCGTTCCACCGTCCACCGGTGCCGTCCACATATACGGCCAACCGCCCGGACACGACACGATGTTACCGCTCGTGTTAACGCACTGGTCGACGCCGATCTCTGGCTCGCCGCTGTCCCAGATGCCGTCGCCGTCCACATCGTGGAACTTACGGACGGTAACTTCTGGCGGGAGGAACTCCTTGACCTTGAAGTTATCGGTCTTCACCTGGTCGCGTGGCGGGCCAAAGCCTGGGTCGCGCTGGTAGCCGATCTGCACCCCCTTCACCTTGTAGACTTGGGGTACAGCAGCGGGATTACCACCGTTGGCGACGTATCGCCCAACCGGAATGATCCATGCCTTGTAGACGCCACCCGGGTTAGGGGTGTCGAAGAAAGGCATGAGTTGAACGACGATCGCCGGCGGACCATGGTCGCTGTCAACGTTGGTGTCGTGTCGACCACTTGGACCGGCAACACCCAGACCATTCGGTGGCGCCGGTGGATCTTGAACTGAACACGGCGTTGCCTTTGAGCCGTTGCCATAAGTGCGGCCGATCGAAACGAGCTCGACGATTACGCCATCTTGGACGCGGATCTCGCGGCACTTCGCCGGATCTTCTGACAAGAGCACCTTGCCAGGGGGGTCTGTCACCTGGAAGTAGTAGTTGCCGTCGGGCAACCCCGCCGCGGTCTGCGGTGCGTTCGGTCCCGGACCGCCATCCAGGTAAACCTCGATCTTCCGCTCGTAATGGGTGTTCTCGTTGACGATCACCCCATCCGGAGTAGTCGTGAAGATCGCTCCGGACAGCGGCGCGGCAATGCTTGTTCCTGTTGAGAAGAGCAAAGCAGCCAGCATTGCTCCCAGCAAAAGTGCTATTTTGAGATCTCTCATCTCCAGGTTCCTCCCTTTGATGACTAAACTAACTACCCACAGCGAAACCGCTAACCGCGAATGGGCCACCTCCTTTCCTTTTATTGAGTTGTTTGCCAGCCAATTATACAGGAGAGTTTTTTCTTGTCAAATGGGAAATGTGCGATGTCCAGAACATACTATACACTTTTTAAGATTTGACTACTCCCAATATATCTCTAAGGTT
>Ga0154803_113_pt7 | contig 15459 bp, 16 predicted proteins | sample Rifle2008BG16ft_FD_105811 | JGI IMG/M metagenome (GOLD analysis project Ga0154803, IMG submission 105811) | Candidatus Woykebacteria bacterium RBG_16_44_10
TATTGTTGCCGTGGTTTATATTTTGACTAGGGCACTTGGTTTTGAGAATCTTGGGGCTCTTGGATTTGTGGGAATATTTCTGGTTATTTCTGGGCTGATTAATCTTGGCTCTTACTATTGGTCGGATAAATTTGTTATCTCCCTCTCTGGTGCCAAGCCAGTGGAGAAAAAAGACAGCCCAGAGCTTTGCCGGACCGTGGAAAATCTTTGTATCGCTGCTGGACTACCTTTGCCAAAGATTTATGGAATTAGCGACCCTGCTCCCAACGCTTTTGCTACTGGTCGAGATCCGGCTCATGCAGCGGTTGCCGTGACAAGTGGTCTTCTGGAGAGACTAGACGATCTGGAATTGGAAGGGGTGATTGCTCACGAACTTTCCCACGTTAAAAACTATGACAGCCGCTTGATGAGCATTGTGGTTATCCTTGTTGGGTTGGTAGCGATCTTAGCTGATGTTTTCTTTCGAGCAATGTGGTGGGGTAGGAGTGGAAGTGATGATAGGCGGGGTTCAAACGCAGTTTTTTTACTACTTGGAATTGTTGCTGCTATTTTGGCACCGATTGCTGCCAATCTGATTAAACTCGCGATTTCTCGCCGGAGAGAGTTTTTAGCGGATTCTTCTGGCGCGCTTCTCACGCGTTACCCAGAAGGGTTAGCTAAGGCGCTAATTAAAATATCGCAAGACCCCACGCCGTTGCATAGCGCCAATAATGCGACTGCTCATCTTTACATTGTTAATCCATTCAAAGGAAAAGAAGCAAAGGCGTGGTTGGTTAGTTTATTTAGTACCCACCCACCGATTGAAGAAAGAGTAGCGGCACTGCGAGAGACGGCAACACCATGAAAAAAAGAATTAACCTCGAGGGAGTAAAACACGTTGTAAAACTGGCCAATTTACCCCTAACAGACACAGAAATCAAAAAATTTACCTCCCAACTTTCCGAAGTAATAGGTTACAATATGTCACTGTTGGAAAAAGTAGACACAAAAGGAGTCGAGCCGACCGCTCATATCACTGGCGTTTCTAATGTCCTTCGGGAGGATGAGACTGAGCCTAGTTTGACCAGCAAAGAGGCCTTGCAGAACGCAAAAGAAACCCACAACGATTTTTTTAAGGTCAAAGCGATCTTGGACCTGCCCGACGAAGCTTCAGCGAAGGTGGGGCAATAGCAATGGAACTAGTCAAACTTTCCCTAAAAAAAGCAGCCGCTGGCTTGAAATCAAAAAAGTTTTCTTCCAAAGAACTTACAGAAGCGGTTCTAAAACGAATCGAAAATTTAGAGCCGAAGGTTGATGCTTATTTGCTTCTAACAAATGAATTGGCTGAAAGACAAGCAGAAAAGGCTGACCAATTAATTGCCGATGGTCAGGCTGCCTCGCCTTTGAATGGAGTACCGGTAGCGGTTAAGGATGTCATTGTAACCAAAGGAATTAGAACTACAGCGGCCTCAAAAATTTTAGAAGATTTTATACCGCCCTATTCAGCGACCGCCTACGAAAAGTTAGAAAGCGCTGGGATGGTGATGCTTGGCAAAACTAACCATGATGAGTTTGCCATGGGTGCTTCAACAGAAAATTCGGCCTACAAGATTACTAAAAACCCCTGGGATTTTTCTCGAGTACCTGGCGGAAGTAGCGGTGGCTCGGCGGCGGCAGTAGCGGCGGATATGTGTGTTTATTCTATCGGAACCGACACTGGCGGGAGTATTCGTCAGCCGGCCAGCTTTTGTGGGGTGGTTGGTTTAAAACCAACTTATGGCCGGGTTAGCCGTTACGGGCTTATCGCAATGGCTTCATCACTTGATCAAATCGGCCCAATCACGAAAACGGTTGAAGATGCTACTTTGGTTCTGAATGTGATTGCCGGCTACGATCCACGAGATTCTACTTCGGTCAATAAAGAGGTTCCGGATTTTAGCGATTTTCTAAAACAAGGAATTAAGGGGCTCAAAATTGGTGTGCCGAAAGAGTTTTTTGGAGAGGGGGTTGACTATCAGGTTGCCGAAGCGATCAAAAAGGCAATCGTTCGGTTGGAATCGTTGGGAGCAAGGGCTGTTGAAATGTCTCTACCGAGAACGAAAGAAGCGATCTCGGTTTATTACCTAGTAATGCCTTCGGAGGTGAGTGCAAACCTTGCCCGCTACGATGAAATTCGTTTTGGCGCTGGTCGAGACAAATTTGGTCCGGAGGTGAAACGACGGATAATGCTTGGTACTTATGCCCTTTCCACTGGCTATTACGACGCTTACTACTTAAAAGCAGCAAAGGTGCGAACTCTCATTTACCAAGAGTTCCAAGATGCCTTTAAAAAGGTCGATGTGATTGCTGGTCCGGTTTCACCGATTTTGCCATTTAAAATTGGCGAGAGGGTAGACGATCCGTTGCAAATGTATTTAGCTGATATTCTAACAGTTCCGGTTAACCTAGCTGGTTTGCCGGGAATATCGATTCCTTGCGGTCTTATTTCAGGTTTGCCTGTTGGGTTACAAGTAATCGCTGATCATTGGCAGGAAGGTAAAATTTTCAACGTTGCTTATGCCTATGAACAAAATTTTCCTTTTACGGAGAAACCAAATCTATATTCTGCTTAAGGAAACAACACTCAGGATACCCGCCTGCCAACGCCTAATGCCGTAGGCTATGGCGGGCAGGCGATCCTTGCGGATTATGAATCTATTAACAAGACTTTTTGGTCAGAAAAAATTTTCTGCTAGAAGAGTAGCGGTATCAGGTTTCGATCGCGATCAGATTCGGCAGCGGTGGGGAAAAATAGAAGAGTTAAAAAATCTTGGAAAACCTTCCACCCTTCGTGAAGCAGTAATTGAGGCTGATAAGTTGGTTGATTTTGCCCTTGACAAGCTTTATCCCGGAAATGGTACAACCGCCGAACGATTAAAGTTGGCCAGGGAGATGTTTTCGAGCGCTCGTCAAGATTATGAAAACCTTTGGTATGCTCACAAGATTCGGAATGAAATGGTTCACACAGTCGGCTTTGAGTTACCAACGATGGAAGCGAAAAACATTTTGGATTATTTCAAAAAAGCGCTAGAAATTTTTGGCACTACGTAAGATTCAGAATTATGAAAGAATACTTAACAACGATTGGTCTAGAAACCCACACCCAATTAAAAACTTCTTCGAAGATGTTTTGTCGCTGCAGCGCTGAGTATTTTGGAGCAAGCCCAAACAGCCACGTTTGTCCGGTTTGTTTAGGTTTGCCGGGGGCCTTGCCGGTAATCAATAAAGAAGCGATTGAGAAAGCGGTAAAGTTTTCTTTGGCGCTAAATTGCCAAGTCTCTCCAGAGAGTAAGTTTGATCGGAAAAATTATTTCTACCCTGATCTGCCAAAAGGTTATCAAATATCACAGTTTGACTTACCAATCGGAAAAAATGGTTGGGTAGATGTTGAAGGTAAAAAAATTAGAATCAACAGAGTTCATATGGAGGAAGATACCGGTAAGCTTGTCCACGGAGAAGTGGGTGGAGGACGGGTTAGTCTCGTCGATTTCAATCGTTCCTGCGTACCATTGATGGAGATTGTCTCTGAGCCAGATATTGCTTCGCCGGAGGAAGCCAGGCTCTATGCCAAAAAACTACACCAGATCGCCCGTTACCTTGAAGTCTCTGATGCTGATATGGAGAAGGCCGGTATGCGGTTTGACATTAATGTTTCGGTACGGCCAAAAGGTGCAGCCAAACTTGGTGAGAAAGTAGAGATAAAAAACGTCAACTCTTTTAGATTTTTGGAAAAAGCGATCGCTTTCGAGGTCGAAAGACAAGTTGGTTTAATCGAATCAGGTGGGGAAATAAGTCAAGAAACTAGGGGTTGGGTTGAAGCAAAAGGCGTCACTGTGCTACAGCGAACGAAAGAAACCTCGCCAGATTACCGTTATTTCCCCGAACCAGACCTACCACCATTGAGCTTTAAAGAGGAGGAGATCAGAAAGCTAAGGACTGGGTTGCCAGAATTGCCTGATGAAAAAGTGAAACGGTTTGAAACGCAATATTCTTTGGATAAAAAAACTGCTCAAACTCTGACAGAGAGTAAAAATATTGCTCAATGGTATGAGGAAGCTTTAGCTATTTACGCTGAGGAGGAGAAAGATAAGTCCGAGAAAGCTAAAAAACTAGCCAACTGGATGGTGGGTGAGTTGGTACGACAGTTGCGGGAGCGGTCTTTGTCAATTGAAAATGTGCCAATAGAGCCAGCCGCTTTTATTGAACTCTTGGAATTAGTTGATAAGGGGGAAGTTAATTTAGGAGTGGCCAAACAAGTTTTAACTTCTATGTTTGAAACTGGTATGTTGCCAGCTAAAATAATAAATGAGAAGGGTCTTGCTCAAGTTTCTAAAGAAGAGGAGCTGGGAGAGGTAGTAGAAGAGGTAATTAATGAATCTAAGAAAGCTGTAGAGGATTACCGAGTGGGAAAGGAGGCTTCGTTTGGATTTTTAGTTGGTCAAGTGATGCGTAAAACTGCTGGTCGAGCAAATCCAAAAGTAGTTAGTGAAGTGTTGCGAAAGAAATTATCTCATGGAAACCGAAGCTCAGATTAAATATGACTTCATTCAAACAAATGAGGAACTAGCTCAGATAGTTCCAGAAATAGAGAAGGAACCAATAATTGCTATTGATACTGAGGGGAGTAAATTCGACCCTTTTAGTGCAAAGTTACTTCTTTTGCAAATTGCTACCCGCGAAAAGGCTTACGTAATTGATTGTACCAAGGTTGACATCTCGCCACTAAAAGAGGTCTTAGAGGCAGAGAGGCCACTAAAAATTGCCCAAAACGCTAAATTTGATTATGGTTTGCTAAAAGTTCAAGCGGGGATCCGGCTTGGGAACTTATTCGATACAATGCTCGCCGAGCGAATTTTAACCTGCGGTGCCTCCAGGGAAATTTCCCTTAAAACCCTAGCGGAGAAATACCTAGGTGTGATAATTGATAAAACAATTCGTGAGAGTTTTTATAACCCTTTAAACCCAGCTCTGCGAGGAAAATTCACTAAAGATCAGCTTGATTATGCGGCCAGAGATGTCTTGGTACTGCATGATATTTTTCTCAAGCAATACAAAAAATTACAAGATGAAGATGTGGTGGAAACGGCGAAGCTGGAGTTTGCAATCGTTCCAGTAGTGGCGGAAATGGAGCTGCGTGGCTCACTAATTGATAAAGAAAAATGGCGCTCCCACATTGCTGAACTTGAGAAAAAAAGAGATGAGCTAAATAAAGACATCCAAAAAGACATCCGCCATCTTTCCCCATACGCTCAGGTTGATTTATTTGGCAATGAGAGCGACACAGTAAATCTGGACAGCCCTCTCCAGCTTCTTCAGGTTTTTAAAAAGCTTGGAGAGGAGCTGCCAAATACTTCAGAGAGTACACTACATAAATCGAACCACCCGTTGGCAAAGAAGCTTTTGGAGTATCGGGCTTACGAAAAAATGATCACCGCTTTTGGGGAGACGATTTTGGGAAAAATTAATCCAATCACAGGGCGACTCCATCCAGACTTCATTCAGTTGGGGGCAGATACCGGACGCTTTGCTTGTAACAATCCAAACCTACAGCAGATTCCAGCAGATTCTGGCTTTCGGAGCTGTTTTATCGCTACATCTGGTTACAAGTTAATTACAGCTGATTATTCTCAGATTGAACTGCGGATAATGGCTGAGGTTTCCGAAGACCCGGCTTTCCTAGAAGCTTTCCAAAAAGATTTGGACCTTCACTCACTTACCGCTAGTCAAATGTTTCGAGTGCCTTTGGAAAAAGTTGATAAGGATAAGCGATTTCAAGCAAAATCAATAAACTTTGGTCTGATGTATGGGAGAGGACCAGTTTCTTTAAGCACTCAAATTGGTTTGTCGGTCGAAGAGTCGAAGAAGCTTCTTGACGTTTATTTTTCAAGTTACAAAAAGGTGAAAAGATGGTTGGATAATGTTGGTCGGCAAGCGATGCGAAGTGGTGAGGTGAGAACTTTGGGTGGTAGAAGAAGGCTTTTTCCCCCACCCGAGAGAAATCATCCTGAATATGAGAGGCTAGCAGCTGCAATTGAGCGGCAAGGTAAAAACACTCCAATTCAAGGGACAAGTGCTGACATAACCAAATATGCTTTGGCTTATATTTATCGAGAACTTAATAAAAGGCAGCTCGATGCCTATCTTATCCACACAGTCCATGATGAAATTGTCGCCGAAGCTAGAGAAGACATTGCGGAGGAAGTGGCAAAGCTGATCGAAGATCAGATGATTGCTGCTGGAGAAAAATTGCTTAAGAAGGTTCCAGTAAAAGTAGACGTCTACATATCAGATTGTTGGGAAAAAGGGTAAGACCGAAACTACAACAACGGGCAAGCTCCAATTTATTGTATAATAGGATTATATGCTGCTTTCCACTAATCGAGGGTACTTGGACCGGTTGGGCGAGTTTATCCTAAAGATAGCAATTCCCCATCATGTGAACGATCACCGACCTCTTGCTCTGCAAAGTAAGGGCCTTTTTGTTTTTCTGGTAGTACTGCTTATTTCTCAAGCAACAGCCAACCTAACTAGTGGTAGCGGCCAGGTTCTTGGTTTTGCGACTAATATTTCCACGCCGGAGATAATCCGATTGACCAACGTGGAGCGGACAAATGCTAGTTTGGGGCAAGTGAGAGAAAATTCGGTCTTGTCTAAAGCAGCAGAGCTCAAGGCAAATGACATGTTTAATAAAGACTATTGGGCCCACTTTGCGCCCGATGGTACTAGTCCCTGGTATTTCTTTGGACTGGTTGGTTATCAATACTCTTGGGCGGGCGAAAACCTAGCCCGTGATTTCGCCACTTCCGGTGGTGTGGTGGCGGCCTGGATGGCGAGCAGTGGGCACCGGGCAAATATTTTAAACTCCAATTTTACTGAAATTGGTGTAGCGGTAGTTAATGGTAATTTGGAGGGGGAGGACACAACCTTAGTTGTTCAATTGTTTGGTAAACCTGTCGCTTTGGCCTCTGCTGCTCCGAGTGGCAACACTGCTGGCACCACTTCGCAGGGAGCCAAATTAGAAGCTAATTTGAATACCCCGCCTCCCACGGAGGAGGCTTCACAGGTCACTCCGAAACCGTCGACCGAGGAGAAGAAGATTGAGGCTTTGCCTCAGGAATCCACTGGTAGCAAAGTAGTAGCGATCCAATCTTTATTCAAAAACGCGACGGCGAGCCAAAAAGTGACTTTGAGCCTTCTGCTTTTTGTCGCTTTATTGTTTATTATCGACTCGGTTATTATATTTAGAAGACGCCATTTGCGTATCGGCAGCCATTCTCTGATTCATGCGTCGCTTATTATTTTGTTGGCGATAGCAACACTACTATATGGACAAGGATCAATCCTTTAATCCCCTGGAAGGGGCGAACAGACATAAATATTATCGGGAGCACCTCTTGCAATATGGCCTTTTGGTAGTTGCTTTTATCGCATCTTTAGCAACCCTTTTCCAACTAAAGGTGTTTATCTGGAAGGTGGGTATTGTTTCTGCGCTAGCCCTTTTTTATCTTGTCTTTGGTGTTTGGCATCACTTCGAGGAAAAAAATCACACGAGAGGCCACTTTCTAGAATATCTTTTAGTAGCGGCAATAATCTTTGCGGTCCTTTTTTCGATTTTTCTTAGTTGACAAAAGGCGGTATTATCCATAAAATCATGTGGTTTAGGGAGCCATTATGGAACATGAAGCAAAAGAGAAGATTTCCCCTGGTGATTTAATCCGGGTAGACATCAAGGTAAAAGAAGGCGATAAAGAAAGAATCCAGTCCTTTGAAGGGACAGTAATTGCTGTAGGTGGCCGGGGGGATTCAAAGACCTTTACTGTCCGTAAAATTGCGACTGGCGGAATTGGCGTGGAGCGGATCTGGCCTCTAAACTCTCCAGTGATTGAAAAAATTAAAGTCCTTAAAAAACGACCACAAAAACGGGCAAAACTTTATTACTTACGCAAGCTAACTGGTAGAGAAGCAACCGGCGCTGCGCTGTAATCCGCAAGTATCGTATCTTGCGTCTTGTTTCTTTGTAGATATAATCGCAAGATTACATCTCGCGATTGTTTCTCTTCGAGATATAGTTTTCATGAAAGAAGCGGCTAATTTTGAGTACGAAAGAGATTTGTGGGGCAGAGGGGTTCAATGTATTGCTGGTATTGATGAGGTTGGCCGGGGTGCTTGGGCTGGTCCAGTAGTCGCAGCGGCCGTTGTTTTTCCTCCGTTCTTTGACCCAGGGTTTAAACTTTTTGATTCAAAACTTTTACTTCCCAAACAACGAGAAGAGCTGGCAGAAAAAATAAACAAAACTGCGGTAGTTGGCATCGGTGTAGTTGGTGTACCAACGATCAACAAAGTGGGAATCGGTAAAGCGACCCAAAAAGCTTTTCGCCGATCCATCCACTCTTTAAGTTGCAACTGCCAGCACTACCTCATTGATGCTTTTTATATTCGTTATTGGCCGCGTGAAAATCAACTGCCGATCAAAAAAGGCGACCGCATCTGTGCCTCAATTGCTGCTGCTTCGATTGTTGCTAAGGTCTACCGTGATAATTTGATGAGAGGACTGGCGGAAAAGTATCCGAGGTACGGATTCGATGCCCATAAAGGTTACGGCACTTCCTTTCACCAAGAGCAGATCCGGAAATATAAACTCTCCGGCATTCATCGGAAATCTTTTAATCTCACCTTTTTACTGATATGAAAGATAAAAAAGTTCTTGGCAGACTAGGAGAAAAGTTGGCGGCTTCTTTGCTACGACGGAAGGGTTACAAGATCATCGCGAAAAATTTCCAGCGCCGCTTGGGTGAAATTGATATCATTGCTCTCGATGGTGAAACTTTAGTTTTTATTGAGGTGAAAGCAAGGGTTGGTAGAAAATTTGGCCTGCCGGAAGAATCAGTCCGTCTCTGGAAATTGAAAGTGATCGAAAAAGTCGGTGCTTATTTCCGCCTTCTTCGCCCCGAAACACCAGAGTCACAGAGGATCGACGTTGTTGCCATTGAGCTAGACGAGTACGGCAAAGTACTCCGCCAAGACCTCATCAAAAACGCGAGTGGTTAGGAATTGGTAAGTCTGCTAACATCAGAGTGGAACATGCTTGAAAAGCATTTATTTAAAATCTGACAGGCCTTTGAACATTTCAGATGAATTGCACTTGACTTTAGGGTTCTTTTAGATAATACTTTTTCTCAAATGGTCAAATGCCCAAATTGCAATCAACCAACTATTTCTTTCTTTAAAAAATTCTTTTTAGGGCCTGTCGAAACTATTACATGTAGCAATTGTGGCCAAAAACTTAGTGTTCCTTGGTGGACTCCCTTCTTAGTTATGCTCTTTATATTTATTCTTTTGATTTCTGGCTTTTTTACAATCTTTAGCGGTGGCTCAGAGTGGTTAATGTGGTTAATTTTTGCTGTAGAATTTATGGTCGGTAGTATAATTTTGCTGCAAGTAGTTCCTCTCGTGAAAAGATAAATAAGTTATCTTTTTTATTATAGCGCCATCCTCGTTTGTTTTGAACTAGAACATCGATAAACCCACTATGGTTCGATAAAATTCACCATCTTTGCGAAGACTCAATCATTCTCAAATTCTTCTCATAGCCTGTTCGCCACGCTGAACATAGACCGCTACCATGATATAATTGCAAGATACATCTCGCAATTGTTTCTCTGCGAGATATAGTCGTCTTTGACGATTGTTTCTCTGCGAGATATAATAATCACTGTTGTGATAATTACCAACGAGAAGCCGTTCACCAAAGAAGAAATCAAAAAATTACGTGAGCTCTTTGATGTCTACATAAAAACTGTGATCGATATTGAAAAAGGGATTTGCTCAGCAGGCTGTGACCGGCATTTCGAATCCGAGAAGATTCTTTTGGAACAAGGCTCGTTACAATCAAATCTTTGGGGTGGCGGGGTAGATCTTGAGACAAAAGTGATCGACGGCAATGCATTTATAAATATCCGGCCAAATGATGACAATACCAGTAACGAGATTCAGGATCCAAAAAGGCGTCAAAAGTTTAATGATCTGATGCGTTTCTTTTTTAAAGAAATTTTATGAGTAATTACATCCCACTTTCATCTTTGGCAATGGATTTGAAACGAGCGGCGATCGGCTATCATCGGAATTCTCTTAGATCGGCCGATCGGTTCTACCAAGAAGCCTTAAAAAGAAAAAAAGAAATTGACGCAAAGTCGCTACAGCCTTATCTTGTAAGTTTGCTTGACGATCTTGAAGAACTTACAAAAGTAGAGGACGATCTTGAAAAAGGTGAGAAGGCCCTTCTTTTAGCCACACTTTTCCAAAACGCAGCGGTTTCTTTAGTAAATAATCGGAAATATTAGTAACCCTTTGGCTATTCTCAAATTCTTCCTTGTTGTTGGAGTTGCGGAAAGTAAAATTTTTACTCAACAAAAGTAAGTGCGGTTCCTTTTTTGTTCATTCGCCCGGTGCGGCCGATACGGTGAATATAATCGTCATAAGTTTCCGGTAGATCGTAGTTGATTACGTGGGAAACATTATCGATATCAAGTCCTCTGGAGGCCACATCGGTAGCGAGAAGTATGCTGATCTCATCTTGTTTGAAGCTTTTCAGAGTCCTTTGTCGCTGCCCCTGTGACCTATTGCCATGAAGCGCGCCAACTCGGAAACCTCGGTCGGTTAGCTGTCTATTAAGCTTTTCAATGCCGTGTTTGGTCCGGCCAAAGATAAGCACTTTGCTAAAATCCTCTTTGTTTAAAAGATCATGAAGTTGATCTAGCTTTTGGTCGTGACTTACTACTTTGACGACATCTTGGTCAATATTTTCCGCAGTATCTTGCTTTTTGACTGAGACTGTCACCGGATCTGTCACAAAGGCGGTAAGTATCTCCCTTACCTTTGGGGGGATAGTGGCCGAGAAGAATAGCGATTGGCGCTGTCTTGGCAGTAGCGAAATGAAATATTTAATATCCCTGATAAAACCAATATCCACCATCATATCTACTTCATCCAAAACTATGGTGCGAAAATCATCCAGATGCAGAATCCTTCTTTCTATAAGATCTTTGAGTCTACCAGGCGTGCCAATGACAACGCTTGGTCGGCGTCTAATATCGGAAATCTGTCTGTTTATATCGGCTCCGCCAATCGCAAGAGATGAATAAATACCCATCCCCCTAGATAATATGTGAAGATCTTCGTTTATTTGCCCCGCCAGTTCTCTGGTAGGCGTGACGATTAAAACCCTTTGATTTGCGTCCGTATATATTTTGTTTATTAGAGGAATCAAAAAAGCCGCGGTCTTACCGGTGCCTGTAGTTGCCAATCCTATTAAGTCTCTGCCTTCAAGTATGGGAAGGATTGCCTTATCCTGAACGGGGGTAGGAAGGCGGTAACCTTTATTGGCGATATTTTGTTTCAAGGGCTCGACAATCGCAAAGGTCGCAAACCGATTCTGTGGAATGTATGTAGCCTCATCCGACGCCCCAGTTGCTTTCTTTATAAAGATACTTATATCATCACCAAGATCGCTTTTAGGTCCATTAGAGTACCTTCTCGCGTCCGAAATAATTTTGGGGTAGCTGTAGCTTCCGCCGTTACCAGATTTATTAAATTTTCTTCGACCAAACCCTCGTTGGTTTTTGCCAAAGCTCATCGCATTTCGTTTATGCATGATTCATTGAAAGAGAAAATCTAAGAAGTCTTGAAGACCTTCCGCAAGAACTTTGAAACCTTAGGCCTGCCCAACAAGCCTGACGGCAGTCTAGGCGGGCGGTGAGCTAATTTCAAAGATACCCTTGCAGAAATTGCGAAGGAAGAGCAATGTATTAGCTCGTATTCTAATTCAACTAAAACAGTTTAACACAAAGAAGCAAAAAAAGCAAATACTATCGGACTATCGGATTTAGTTAACTTCTGGTGGGACTTAGATCTAGATTTGAGTGCTGTTGAGACTAGTGCACCAGTTGATGAAAGGTAGGCGATGCTTTTCTATCGACAAATCCTCAAGGGCGATATTTTTCTTGGCGGCAAAAAGGGAAATTATTTCAAAGGTAGCGGTAAGTTCTGGGTTTAATATACGGGCATTATGAAAGGAAATGAAGTCTCTTATATTTTCAGTCATTAATTTCAGTCTACTCCTTAAATTCAGATAAGCAATAGGTCAAATGGATATCTTCTTTCCTTAAGCTTTTTCTCAGATTAATTTATTAGACTGTGGGTGACAAAAGTGGGATCTGGACAGCATCTTACAGGGAAAGGGTATCGGCGGAAACCGAGGCTTTGGCGATTTTTAAAAAGGAGGTAGTGAGCAGGAAGCTCCTGGCCGATACCCTCCGGCCAGGAGCTTCTTGTTTGTGAATTGCAACTTTAGCTTCAATTTGCTATTATATTAATTTGTGTACTACACTTATGTCCTACGAAGTAAGACGGATGAAAAGCTTTGTGTTGGGTTTTGTAGTGACCTTAAGAAACGGGTAAAAGAACATAATGATGGAGAGGTTGATTCGACAAATCCCAGAAGGCCTTTTGAGATTGTTTATTTTGAAGCTTGTCTGGATAAATATAAAGCAATAAAGAGAGAGAAATATTTTAAAACAGGCTTTGGTAGACGATTTTTAAACAAAAGAATTTAAGGGTGGGTTTATTCTAGGCCCGCCCGCAACGCCTGAGCCCGACACTTCTGCTTCGCTGAAGGACGGGCGATGGCGGGCGGGGGCCCGTAGCTCAACGGTAGAGCGCCAGCCTTTTAAGCTGGGCGTTGTGGGTTCGAATCCCACCGGGCTCACCATATAACCCCATAGTGTTGACTTTCCAATCTATTTTTGCTATAATGCGTTGGTCAACGGTGCAGACGCTTGGCGGACTGTTTTCGTTAGACAAGGAAGGAATCAGGGCATGCCCTTCGTTACCGTTTATCACTGGGGACTGCTGCGTGGTGAGCAAGAGACTTTACGTGAGTTGCTGCCAGGAGTAGTCTCTCAAGCGCTACACATTGAGAACGTTACCGAGGCGCACCTAGTCCCAGACGACATCAGAGTCAAATTCGTCATGGGATCAGAGGAAGACGTGAGACATGCCTCGCGCTTCGGTGTTGAAATCAGTGCGAAGTATTTCCCTGAGCGCGCCGAGATTCTGGAAGAGGCAAAGGAGACAATCAAGAGGGCAATACAAGCTGCCATTAACCCTTCCGACTGGTTCTACCTTTGGGTAGGGCTTTCTGAGGGGGTATACGCAGAGGGTCACGGGGATCTTTAACTTGAAGGGGAGAGGTCAAAGGCTGCTGCCTGTTCGGAAATACCGAACGCCACTCCCTAAGTAAGTCTCAAATAGAGGTTTTAGTTCAAAGAACGCAAGACTCGAAGTGGTTTATTTAGGAGGAAAAACGACTCAGAAATGGGTCGTTTTTCTTTTATTATAAATTTAATGCTTGGATATCTTGATAAATAAGGCTTGATATTTGATTTGACCGATACTTTTTAGATAATTAGCTACGAATTGTTCGAGTAACGTCCTGTCTGGCTCACCAAGACCCCATAGTATTGACTTTTGAAGCTATTTCTGCTAAACTTAATCCGTTCTTTTAAAGTTACTCCTTGAAAAGCCCTTCCAGAGCTTTCGCTCAAATTGCTCCTAAAGAAATTTAGAGGCGCCTTGAGCGGAAGCTTCAGAAAGGGGGAGAAGATCATGAGTAATCACAGGGGAGGTTTCTGGTATTGGATTTGCCTCGTACAGCCTCAGTTTCTTTTCCTAGCCTGGTCTGGTCTGCTTGGGGAGGATGTGAGGAAGGAGGCAGATGCTGCGGCCGAGGATCTTGGGGGTGCTATAGTTATCCTGTTGGCCATCCTCGTAGTAGGAGGGATACTTTCTCTAATTGGGTGGTTGATCTACAATGCGCTGTGAAGCAAGGAGTAAGCGATGTGTAGTCCAAATCAAGTAGCAATGCTTGAAGAGGCCAAAGTACCATCGTAAACTTCCTAAGTAAATCTCCATAGGGTATATTTAGGAGGAAAAGCGACCTAGAAATGGGTCGTTTTTCTTTTTAAATGCAAGAATACTTGTTCAACAATGGTTGTATTTCGTATAATTCAGTTAGCTTGAATTGTGTTATAAACTTTTTCAGTCTGAATAAGAAAGCACGTGGCTCACCAGGTACAAAATAGGTTGATATATAAATCTATTATAATCCCCTTAGCTACGACCTTCCTTTATTTAAATGCAAGGAGTATAATCGCAAGATTACATCTCGCGTTTGTTTCTCTAGCGAGATATAATGTCTGTAATCTGTAATAGGGGTGGGTGTAGGTTGACTTAGTGATAAGGAGGGAGAAGATGGAACTAGACCAGACGGTTGCAATGTTGGCCTTCGGTCTCAAGATGCTAGGCAGGAAAAGTCGAAAGCGCATCTTGGTGAGCGCCGGCAACCCAGGCGACAAACAACGAATGCTGCCGGCACTGCGGAAGCTTGCCACAATGGGAGTCGAGCTCTACGCGACAGAAGGGACAAGTGTATTCCTGGGGCAGAATGGCATTCAGAACCAGCACCTCTACAAGATATCGGAGCGAGAAGAACCAAATATCGAGTCTCACCTGGCTCACGACCGACTTGACCTGGTCATCAACGTGTTGGTCGGCGACCCTGATTACGATGAGGCCTCAGACAGCAAGCGGATCAGAACACTCGCCATCGAGAACGGAATTCCGCTGATAACGGAGGTCGAGGTAGCGATAGAGACCATCGACAACATGGAGGCTCGTCAGGCCAGGCAAGAAGAGGAGCGTGAACACCCAGTAGACGACCAGAGCTGGGACTTGCACCGGCAGTTCCTGAGCCGAGTGCAAATCTTGGGCGGCTGGGCCTGCCACCACGCGCACTTCGACAAGGCGTACTTGATCAGCCTCGCCAATCTCAGCCTCGGACAAGTGGACATGCAGAGGAAATGGTATCTGTTTGACTACTTGAAGGAGAACTACACGCCCGATGATCTCGTCACGCGTATGTCGCGGGCAGTCGAGACAATGATCAGCCAAGGGGTGACCTACTGCCGGACACTCGTCGATGCCGATAACATCGTGAAACTGCTCCCAATCCAGGCGGCTTTAACCGTGAGGTCGCTTTACGCCGGCCAGATTCACCTCGAGGTAGGGGTTCAGCCGCTCCGGGGAGTGCTCGAGCCAGAGTCTTGCAGATACTTCACCGAAGCATGCAACCTAGCGGACTACATTGGTGGTTTGCCTTCGCGCGATCGTCCGACGCCAGAGAAGCATTTGGACTATGTGCTTCAACTTGGTCGGGAGCTAAACAAGCCAGTTGACGTCCATGTTGATCAGGAGAATAACCCCGATGAATCCGAGACCGAGTTGCTGGCAGTGAAGACAATGCAGTACGGCCTGGGCGGGCGCGTCAATGCAATCCACGCGGTGTCGTTGGCGGCCAAGGGGGAGCGGGAGAGGAAAAGAGTCGTG
>Ga0154803_111_pt1 | contig 12936 bp, 18 predicted proteins | sample Rifle2008BG16ft_FD_105811 | JGI IMG/M metagenome (GOLD analysis project Ga0154803, IMG submission 105811) | Candidatus Woykebacteria bacterium RBG_16_44_10
GGCCAGGGTACATGGCGATGAGGATGGCGAGAAGAGTCGAGTAAACAAGCGACCGCCGTATAATGACTTCTATATCCAAAAGTCTATGTCTGACTATTGCATATGCGATAGAGACCAACATAATGACAGTGAAATAAGGTGTGTATGTAGCAAGAGCCCAGGTATTAAAAATTAATGGGATTATAAAGTTAACGATACTTACAAAAATTACTGTAACTACAGTACCTAACATAAAATATTTTAGCTGAAGCTTCTTTAATGGAGCCCCTCCTATATAGCTTTTAAGTAGGTGGTAAAAAGCCAAAAGTATATAGGACAAAAATATTAGTATGTAGAAGTTGTGAGCAGGACCCGTTACAACATTAGCTAAATTGTTTTCTAAAGTGACGCTTCGGACTATTAAATTGGTAAATGAAAGTACGACTATACCTAAACCTATGACCGCTGTTTTGATTAGGTAGGAGGTCTTAAGAGGGTATGCCAATGTTCCTCGGAATGATAATGAAAAATAAAAAAAGAATAATGAAACAAATATACTGCTTGCGAAAGCAATTTTAGTCCATAAAACTAAAAAGAACGGATCCTTTAAGTTATCAATTAAGAAATTGCTTAACATCCAGAAACTGGTAGATAGGATAAATGCAGAGAAAGTTTGATTTACTAAAGATTTTTTATTTTGATAAAGAACAAATAAAGCAAGCGCAACGTTGAAAATAACCAGAGGAATCAGAGGCAAGTTTACAATAGACATAGGGATAAGTTATTCATTTAAAGTATATATTTAGTGGGGTTGTTAATCAAGATAAGGATGGCTAGCCCGAAAACCAGATGGCCTCGGGCTAGTTGTACTACTACGAAATTGGGTTTTCTACGACCCTTCTTGAAGGAATTCGGCCAGCTCAGGGTCAGCTTTGGCTAGTTCTTCAAACCCTTCGTTGAGGTCGATTACTGCAGGGATGGTTGGAGCTCCTAAGTAGTCTTGAGCTTCCCCGATCGCCTTGAAGTTAAAGTGGAAAGTTGCGACGTAATGCATCAGTACAGGCGGCTCGATCGGAGCGAACCAGTAACGTACCCCGCTGGCTACAGCATCCTGGTAAGCCATCCTGAATAGGTTTAGCACACAGGAGAAATTGTTACGGCCGCGGAAGCCCTTCTTGAGCGCGGTCGTAGATATCTCCTCGCACCTCTCCGTTGCTGTAATGTTGTCGACCTTCTCCACCCACTCCCTAGCGATCTGAAGGTGTGTGGCTGTGAATCCTAAGGGCGAGGGAAGTATTTTCCTCACAACACCAACCACGTCTGATCCCTGATAGACAGCTACGTAGAAGATGCATGGGAATCCCTCGTATTCTTCCAGGCAACCTCGCTTCCCCGGGTAATTCGTCTGAACAAAGGTGTCGAACTCAAGTGTTTTGGCCGCTTGAGTGAGATCGAACCCCTCTGCTCTTAGATATTCAACTTCGTCTAGAGGTATGGGCCTCATGATCCCTCCTTTACGATACTTCGGCCTTGATGGGCTGAATTCTCTGTTTGATCGTTGAGTTTGCACTACCTGTTCCTGCCAACAGCTGGAAGGCTAGGGACAGTAGAGCACATGCCGCTAACAGCACACCGATGAGTGTGTAGGTAGCTTGGGACAAGACAATTCCACCAGTGAGCGCTGCAGCAAACGTTCCTAGATAAGTGGAAAGTTCCACCGTCGTTATAGCAGCAACTCTCGCTGCGGCTTGTTCCGTTTCCTCTAGTAGCATAGTTTCCCTGATCACGAGGCCAGACGCCCTGAAAAAGGCGAATGCACAGGCAATGATTACGGAGTACCAAAATCCACCAGTGATGGCGAAAAAGACGACCACCAGGGGAACCGAAAGAGTGTCGGTGACCAGGAGAATGTTTCTCCGGACTGCGGGAACGCGGCTGTATATGAAGGTTCCGGCGGTGAAAGTAGCTCCGGCTAGACCAAAGAACCAACTGACGTTGTTGACGCTAGGTTCGTAGGTTCGTGCCAAGAATCCTCCAACGAAAGTAATAGCACCGAACCAACTTACCGCCACGAATACGTTTGCTGCCAACAGTCGACTAAGCCGTCGGTTTTGAAGGATCAACCGTAGACCGCCTCCTTGGGACTTAGGTATTGGATATTCCTTTGCAAAGAGCAACGCTCCGCTTAGGACTGTCATACCCACACCAGCCAATGAAAACCAACGGAAGGCTATGTGCCAATCTCCTCCACCAGCCCAATGATTTGTAAGCGGTATTCCGACCATGGACGAGAGAGCTGTACCGATAAGTATCCACTGATTTCCGAATCCTAGCCTCTCACGAGGCAGGTAGTGGGCGAGTGCTACCCATGCGGCTGGATAGATTATCCCATCAGCCAGTCCGTTGAAAACACGAAGCGCCATAAGCACCTCGTAATCTTCGGTTCTGCTGGCAAGATATGAGCCAAGGGTGAGGGAGCCCAAGCCGAACAATATAAGAAGCTTTGGGGGTACCATAACGCCTCGTTGGTTGTAGACCAGCAAGGCACCAACAGCTGCTCCTGCCGAGACGGTGACCAGTTGGGCTGCTGCACCCAAGCTAACTCCCAAATCCACCGCGATATACGGTTGGAGGGGAGAGGGAAGCAGCAGATTCCAATAGGCTACGCCTACAGCGAGGATTAGGATGACCAGAGGCCATTCGTTCCTTCGCATATCTCTCCTCCCAGATGTTTGATTTGTGGGCGAAAGCCCAGGTGCGATGGTTGTAATTTTACCACGAGACTACAGGTTTTTCAACCTATAGCCGGGGTAGTTTGTTGACAGCAAATTTACATATACTATAATATAGATCTATTAAAAGATCTTTAAATGATATTTGGAGGTATATATGTTAGATCCAAAAAACGTTCTTTCAGTGACCGAATTGAAAACAAAAACTTCAAAAGTGCTTGAGCAGGTGAGAAAAACCAAAGAGCCAGTTTACATAATGTCTCGTTCCAAGCCTAAGGCTGTATTGATTGATCTAGAGAAATACAACTCTTTAGAAGAAGCCCTCGAAGATTTAGAAGATATTTTGGCGGTCCAGGAGGCAAGAAACGACCCTACTATTTCACTGGACGAATTTTTGAAAAAACACCCCGCGCTCGCTGATATAAAATGATTGTTAGGATTACTAGGCGGGCTGAGAAAGAATTAGAAGCTCTGGCCCCAACAATCAGAGCCAAAGTTTGGAAACATATTCACACTTTAGAAACCTTTCCTTATCCCAAAGGCTCAGTAAAATTAAAAGGAAGCGGCGATATTTATCGGATTAGGGTTGGGAATTATCGAATTTTGTATATACCAAATAAAAATAAGATTTCGGTTATGAGAATCCGCCACCGAAGAGAAGCCTATCGTTAATTAGCTTTCTAAGTTTGGGGAGTTTGCATCGAAATCTTGGGATTCGTAAACAGCAGCGACGAGGGTGCAGGTAGGTTTATCTTTTACTTCTGCGGAAGAAACGACCTCTTTGAAGTTACGTTTATTAAAAGGGTAGCCTCTATGTTCACAAAGATCACGTACGGTGGCCTCGATCTTTTTAGCTACATTTTCTTCCGCTTCTTTTGCATTCAGCCTTTCAATCATGTCGGTGTGCTCGGCAAAAACGCCGCGGCCATCTTTGGTTTGGTACCAACCGATACCAGCAGCGATCGACCGGCCCATGATATCGGTGCGGATTTCAGCAAGGACCGTGTAAAGCTTTTTACCATGTTCAGTCGAGGCGTTTTTCCATTTTTTTACCACCACATCACTTTCCGGTGGGATCACCGAAGATAGTTTAATAATATTGTAATTGTGTATCCCCGCCGCTTTCAGAGCTGCGTCGAAGGCGGAAAGAGTGGTACTACCAGTACCACTCCCTGCTGTCACGGTGATTTTCATGGATTTTTTACATCACGCGGGATGTTTTTTCTAAATCAATTATAACCCAATAAGCCTAGAGTCTCAAGTAGGAACAAGGCGGGTAGTTAATAACCAGCGAACACCTGCCCACAACGCTTCGCATAGCGAGGTGGGCGGGGTAAACAGCAAGTAAAGATCCGCTATGGTACCTGGGTGTGGGGAAATAATTTATTGACAAAAGGTTAAGTAAGTAATATTATAAAAGTAAGTTTTAATAAAAAAGTAGGAATTTAAGTATATGGTTTACTCAACTACGATAACTAGAAAGGGCCAAATTACGATTCCCAAAACTATCCGGGAGGCTTTGAAGCTATCTACAAGCACGAAAATACTGGTGGAGTTAGAGGTGGGTAGGAAGGAAATAAAACTGCGGCCTCATACTGATATTTTAGATTTAGCGGGTACATTCAGTCCAAAGAGAAAGATAAATGTGCTAGAAGCAAGAGAAAGAATTGAAAAAAATTATGAGCGGGTCTGACGAGCGATCCTACCTTGTCGACACAAATATTTTCCTACGGATCTTAGTCAAAGATGAAGAGAAAAGCTTTTACGAATGCGTAGAGTTTGTAAAATGGATAAAGGCCGGTCAAATAAGGGCTACCACCTCTACTCTGGTTTTAGCTGAGATACACTGGACACTTTCTAGTTTTTACCAATTCCCAAAAGAAAAGGTAGCCCAGGCTTTGGGTTCGATAATTAATCTAAAAAATCTGAAAATTATTGATAAGTATAACCACATGGTAGCACTGGGGCTTTTTGAGCAGAAAAATGTTAAGTTTATAGATTGTCTCATCGCCTCTAGCCCAATGATCTTAAAAAGGCAGGCGGTAGTGGTTTCATTCGATAGAGATTTTGACAAACTTGGAATTTCCCGTAAAGAGCCTGGGAAGATTGTAAAAGAGTCCTAAGGATCAGGTTTTTATTAAACTAGCCCGGTGGGTGAGGATATTACCCCAGGTCATCATCTTTTCCGCCCAATCCAGCTCATCCCTCGGTCCATCCAAGCCTTCTTTTTCCAATCTAGAATATTCCTTCAAGAACCGCGTTAAAGAATTCTTCAGGGGTTTTGGCAAACTCGACGTTTCGATAGATTTTAGATATCCCGATGTCTGTTCAAGGAAAGTAGCTATCCTTTTTTTCCTCGCGGGGTAGCCATCTGCCGTCCAATTACCGACTCTATTTAAATTCATGGCGATATTTAGTATTTGTTCTTTTTCACTCATAACAAAAGTTTTTTCACAATTTTGTCAAATTTTTTTCTAGACTCGACTGATAATATATCACGGCTTGGGTTAGCTTGATTTGGACGCAGGTTAATGATCGAATTGTAATCCATCTCCTTTGTTTCCAGATCTATACCACCACCCCAAAGATGTTTCTGCTTCGACCCATCAGCCAGAAGTGCTTGTTCTCCATCAACATGTTTCTCACCACCACCAGCTAGGATTTCCCTTTCGAGATCGACAACCAGTTTGATATAACCATCATAGTCCTCGGCCATTTGTTTTAACTGGGCAGAAGCCACCTTTTTCTTCATTACCAAAAGCATATACGGTTCAATTATAGAAGATTACTTTGTGTTTTCAAAATTATTTTAGTATGATCTCGTCTGAGATTACATCAGACGAGCTTGTTTCAGACGAGTCTGATATAATCAGCCCACAAAATACGAACGAGGAGGGAAGAGAGATGAAGGCTTTGTCAGTTTTGGTGTTGGCCGGTTTCCTGCTTCTTGTCGCCGCTTGCTTTACTGATGACGAGACTCATCCAGGAAAGAAGGGCGAAATCGACTGGATCGAAATCGCGGAAACAATAGGCGCCGGTAAACTACCAGAGCCAAACAGCGAGCAGCATCGTGAGTATGAGATCAAGCGGGAGCAAGCGCAAAAGGAATGGAACCAGGCGGAACTCGCCAGGCTTACCAAGATCGCTGCAGCGTTTGACAAAATCACTCTTAAACCTGTAGCTATCGAGGATGATTTCGATGGTACCGGATCTAGCTTAAGGGGTTTTTACCTCGCCGTCAGAATAGAGAACCAAACAGACGACCATCACTCTACTATCTGGTATTTGGTGAGCTGGCAAGCTCGTTTGGTCAAGCAAAGTTTTGGCTGCCCAGTCGAAGACCAAGCGCCATCCGTTGTCACTGGTGAGGAAAAAGGAGGAATAATTAGCCTAGGACCTAGAGAAACCGTCGAAGATAAGTTGCGGATCACAATTACGAATAGACGTTGTTCTATTCTCGAACTTACAGTCGATCCTCCACCCACCCTGACAATCACGAATTTGGACGGTTTCAAGTCCAAGGAGGAGGTTGAGGCAGCGATAGCCCAGCTGCAGACGTCACCTGGCAACTAGGTGACGTTTTCTTTTGGATACCTAACTGATCACAGTCCCTTGGAAGGGTTGGTCAAGTAGGAAGTTTTCAAAGTTCGCCAGATTTTTGCCGTCCATTATCACGACTCTGATTTTCGCTTCATGAGCAGCTTTGGACGCGATCGGGTCAAAAGGTAGATTATCCCCTGGCGTCCAGCGGTCGCCGACGATTTTTCTAAAAGCTTCCCAGCTAATTTCTTTAATTGGTTTGGCGTCGGGAAATTCTTTTGGATCCTTATCGTAAACGAAAGGTATATTCGATAGGTTCACCACAGTTCCCACGTCATAGCGTTTGGCAAACATAACGGTGTCGTAATCGGTGGAATGGCCTGGTTTCCAACCCGCGGCTACCACAATTCCCTCTGGTATATCCTCCTTTTCATCGTAATGAGTCAATATTTTCAGGTGGGCTTGGTCTCGAAAGATCGTTCGGATAAGATGAGCGTTTAGATGGGTGGAGTGAATGCCGATCCAGTCCACGTCGTCTTTAGGTACAGGGCCTACCTGTTTGGCAGCATTCTGATAAACCCTGGTAGTCTTGCCACCACCGGTAACTATGATGAAGTGGCAACCTTTTTTTACAAATTTCAAGATACTGTCTCGGAAATTTTTTAAGAATTCGTAGTCTATCTTGTCGGGGACAATCAGAGAGCCGCCTAGGGATAAAACGACTAATTTCCTCATCTAAACTAAATCTTAACTTCATTTTAATAAACAAGCAAGCTTGAAAAATAGCGCCAAATATGGTAAAACACACGCAGCAAAATATATAGAAGGAGGGAATAGCTTGCCTACCAATTCAAATCCCGCATTGAGAGGTAGGGTAGAAGTGGTGGTAATGACTCAAGCCGACAAAGAGGCTCTTGAAGCTGAGCTGCGTGAGATAGACGCTCAGGAAGGACCTTTAAGCAGAGAAGTGGCTCGCATGAACATGGATAAGGACGATGCGCAGAGCGCCACCATCGTCGCCAGACGTAGCGAGCTAGCGACTCTTACGCGACGAAGGGATGAGATTGTTCGAACGTTGAGCAACGCTCAGGTGGTGGAGGCAAGTGGTGCTGATACGGTGAGCATCGGTTCGAGGGTTCTTGTCCAAATTGCAGGCCAAGCACCGCCCGTCCAACTGCAGATCTGCCGAAATGGCAATGCCAAGGCAGGAAGGATCACTCCGGAGTCACCCATCGCCAAGGCACTACTCGAAGGGGTAGATCGAGACGGTCGGCGACAGGGGGCCAAAGAAGGGGACACCGTGGTAGCGAAGACTCCTTCAGGGCCAACGGAAATCACGGTCCTCTCAATCATCAGTGTTGACGAGGGTTGTAACGATACCTAACGAGCACTCGTTAGATTGGCGCTTTCAAAAGACACCTTTTGGAAGCGCCTCACCTTTCTTAAACGCCTTTATTATGCTAAAATTTTTATTTAGTAAAACCTATGAGGGAAGTTTTTTTGTTTCCACAAGTTGACGTTGACCGTTCCGTACAAGTTTCTGGTAAAAAAGCCCTGCAATTTCTTTCTTGGTTCAAAGGTGAAATCGACCCCTTTTTGGAGGCATATTTTGACCAAAAAATAAAAGAAGCAGCCGACATCCATCCAGAGGCAGTGGTATTGGTTGAGGAGGTAAGACGTTTTGTAGCGGCGGGTGGTAAGAGAGTAAGACCGGGATTTGCTTACGCTGCTTATGTTGCGGCGAATGGTAGATCCATAGATTCTATTTTGTACGCGTCGGCAGCACTGGAGCTTTTGCAAGCATTCGCCCTCATTCACGATGATATCATGGATAAAGCGTCTCTAAGACGCGGAAAACCATCAGCCCACGTTGCGTTTGAGCAATTTCACCAAAACCGAAGGTTTGCTGGTAGCGCGAAGGATTTTGGTATTTCGGCTGCTATTTTGGCTGGGGATGTCGCTCTTAGTTTTGCCGATGAGCTTCTAAACACCTCCCCATTTCCATCCGAGAGGATCCGTCGGGCGAATATTTATTTTGACGCCGTAAAAAAACAAGTAATTTTTGGTCAGTACTTGGACATTACCGCCAGCAACAAACGAAGTATAACCGAAGAAGACCTTTTGAAAATAATTGAATACAAAACCGCTAAGTATACGGTCGAACGCCCACTGCACATTGGTGCAGCCCTAGCCGGAGCCGAAAGTGATACGTTCGACGTCTTTACTTATTACGGAATCCCCCTTGGGCAGGCCTTTCAAATCCAAGATGATATCCTGGGTACTTTTAGTAGCCAAGAGGAAATCGGCAAGCCAGTGGATTCTGACATCCGCGAGGGAAAGAAAACTTTACTAGTCGTGAAGGCCTATGAATTTGGTAGAGCGGCGGATAGAAAAATCTTGGATAAAGTACTCGGTAACAAGGTAGCGACCGGGGAACAAATAGAATCCGTAAGAAAAGTGATACGCGACACCGGCGCTCTAGAGTACTCTCAGAAATTAGCAGGTAAATTAATCGGCCAGGCAAAAGAAGCTGTATACGAGACAAAATTAGTTCCGGAAGGAAAAGACTATCTTATCCAGGCAGCCGATTATTTGCTTGCCCGCCAGGTCTAATTTGGTGGGTTGGTTTCACTAACTACTTACCGTAATTCTTCTTTTAGTTTCGTCAAGCGACTCGATCTTTATTTTAATAGTTTTTTCGGGAAGTTCTTCGCCAATTTTCTCCGGCCATTCGATCGCCGAGATACTACCCCCTTCGTTTAGAAATTCCTCGATCCCGATAGTTTTCAAATCGGCAGGTTTCTCAATCCGATACAGATCAATATGATAAAAGATTCTTATCTTTTTTTCCTGGTCTCTGCTTGCTGTTTCCGGTTCACTGATTTTGTATGGCCGCACAAAAATAAAGGTAGGTGAGAATACCTTACCCTTGTATCCTAGCGAGGCGACAAGACCTTGAATAAAAGTAGTCTTCCCCGCCCCCAAACTGCCGTAAAGAGCGAGAATATCTCCACTTTTTAGATTTTTAGCAATAGTCTTGGCGAATTCTTTAGTTTCTTCTGGCGAACCTGAAATAAATTCTCGAATCATAGTAGTTTTTTCTTTTCCAGAAATGGCCAAACTACGGCGGTGCCTAGAAAGGCAAATCCCGCGGCTATGAGTAAGGTAGTAAGGGAGCCTTTCGTATCCTTTTGCTCACTCACGCCAGCAACTTTCCCTTTGGTTGTCGATATTGACGCTTCGTCTGGATTACTAAAGGTAAATGTCTCGCCTAGATAGTCAAAGGTGGGATCGAGTCCAGTTGAAGAAAATGTATCGGCCTCGTCTTGATCCGTTCCCAAACCACCTGGACTTGAAGATGTGGTTTCACCGGTAATTATGTTTGGTTTCCCGGGTGTTGGTGTGGAAGTAAACCGCCATTTATTGGTCGCATCCTTGGCAAGAGACAGCCCTTTATCCATAGAGCCAAAGCTGTATTTTTCCACTAGTTTCCCGGCCGAATCTAACAAATTCAACGTGTCGCCGCTATTGTTCAACCAACCGCTGGAAAAACTAAAAAATTTGTAAGATTTTGGTGATAATGAGCCCGATAAAGATTTTTTGTGGTTAGCGCTGTCCGAAAAAAACCACCCCTCCAAATTCACTGACGAAGAGTTTGGATTGTGTATTTCTACCCATTCGTCGCTTCCCTTTTCTGGATTTGGATAAACTTCTGAAAGAGACACTTTTAATGATGAGTTGATGGCTGTATCGGTTGTGCTTGTGCAAGCAGAGTTAGTTGGTGTTGGACTCACCAAAACCTGCCAATTACCGGATCCGTCTGGGTTTCTGCTGGTAGAGCTTCCATTAATGTGACTTGGGATCTGTTCAGAGAAGTAAGTAATAGCATCCACTAGGTTTCCTCCTGCGTCAAAAAGCCTGATTTGGTCACCTGAATTGTTGAGACGATTGTAATAAGAAATGTTAAATTTCCGGAAGCTTAAAGACCCAATACAACCGGATAGTTTTGTTTCGTTGGTGGTTGAATCTTTCAAAGACCCCCCCTCCAAGCCGATTTGGTTATTTGAGAGATTATAAAGCTCTACCCAATCTGGGTCAGTACTGTTACCGTCAGTTACAGCAGCAAACTCATTAATTTTTATCGAATCGGTTTGGGCCAGCACGGGTTGAGATGATAGGTACAAAAAGCCACCTGTCGCAATAATGAAGGAACTAACGAGCTTTAGCATGGGCTCAATTATGCTCAAAGATTTTTTTATTTGTCAACAACTATCAAGAGATTGCATCCAAATACTACGGGATGGTGGTTCTGACCAGCAAGGGTTGTATTTTAGCTTTAAATTTGCTATTCTAGAGGATACCAAAGGATAACAAGCTGAATAACCGAGGGTCTGCCGATGATTAACTTCCAAGCAGTATCGAAAAAGTACAATTCCCATGAAGCTCTATCGGACGTTTCCTTAGAAATACCAGACTCTGAGTTTGTTTTTCTGGTTGGACCAACCGGTGCAGGTAAATCTACGCTTTTGAAACTTATAATCCGCGAGGAACTGCCTTCCGCAGGTAGGGTTTTTGTTGGTAGCCTGGAGGTAAATAAGTTGTCCTCTTCACAAGTTCCGCATCTACGTCGTCGAGTTGGAACTGTTTTTCAAGATTTCAAGCTGCTGCCGCAAAGAACTGTGTTTGAAAATGTCGCCTTTCCGCTAGAAATTTTAGGTCTGGATGATGATGAGATAGAGAGTGTAACAAAAGATACCCTGGCCTTAGTGGATTTGGAAAAACTGGCTAATCAATTTCCGGGTCAAATTTCTGGGGGAGAGGCTCAACGAACAGCGATTGCTCGGGCGATGGTACTGCGGCCTGAAGTTATTTTGGCCGATGAGCCAACCGGTAATCTTGATGCCGGAAGTGCGTGGGAAGTAATGCAGTTGCTGGACCGTCTAAATAGTTTGGGAACGACAGTGATCATGGCGACTCATAATATGGATATTTCAAGCAGCCTTCCCCACCGAACTTTGGAAATTCAAAAGGGAAGACTAGTCCACGATAGCAAGCCAAAAGGGACAAAATCTCCAGCGGTCAAGAAAAAGAACGCATGAAGAATTTACAAAGGCTCGTAAAAATATCAGCCCAGAGAATCACGCGCAACCCCTACCACGCCTTAGCCGCCTTTTTGGTGATGTTTTTCACCTTTTTTGTAGTTGGCGCTTTCATTTTGGTTAGTTTTGGGTCCAATGTGCTGCTTCGTTATTTTGAATCTAGACCGGCAGTAACTGCCTTTTTGAAGGACGGGACTACAACCGATAAAGTGAAGAGTATCCAAGATACACTAGTAAAGACGCAAGTTGTTTCCAAGACTCGCTATGTTTCAAAGGAAGAAGCTCTAAAGATATACAAAGAAAGGAACAAGGATCAACCTCTTCTTAGTGAGTTTGTGACCGCCGACGTTTTGCCAGCTAGTATCGAGGTTTCAACTTACAAAATAGATGATCTGTCTAAAGTGGCGGGTATTTTACAAAAAAATTCCGACGTGGAAGAGGTAGTCTTTCAACAAAATATAATTGAAACCCTCAGTAGCTGGACGCGGGCGCTGCGAAATATTGGTGGAGGCGTGGTCGTATTTTTGCTCGTCACCTCATTTCTGACCACTCTCATCGTGGTGGGTCTGAATATTTCTATTCACCGAGATGAGATCGAAATAATGAGACTCGTAGGGGCGACCGCCAATTATATTCGCACACCCTTTATATTGGAAGGAATTTTTTACGGTGCGGTGAGCGCTGCGGTAGCTACGAGCGTTTTGTGGGCGATAATCGCCTGGTTTTCCCCCGCCCTGCAAAGGATTTTTTCGGGGATTCCTCTTTTTCCGGTGAATTCTAGCGTCTTTGGTTACTTGTTATTATTCGAAGTCGTGGCTGGTATAGCCGTAGGCGTTATTGGTTCTTTCGTTGCCACAAGAAAATACTTAACAGTTTGACTTGTCATGTTAAGAAAACTTCTCACAGTAATTTTATCCCTTGTCTTACTTACCTCCACCACCGGGGTGTTTGCTCATAACGACTCGGCGGAACCTGCCGGAGAGTCTTCCGACGGTGGCAAGGGTAGTCTCATCGATGATTTAAACCGTAATTTAAGAAAGCAAGAAGAGCTTCGTAAGAAAATTGCCAACGCCCAGGCGCAAGAAAAGTCTTTGGCCAGCGAAATTTCTTACCTTAGCAATCAAATCGAGCTAACCCAATTAGAGATAAGCGAGGCCCGAACTCGTTTGAAACAACTCGCCGGTGATATTGAGGAGGTTAGCGGTAAACTGGATGAAACGAAAGAAGACATTGATTACACGGAGAGTGTTAGCAATTTGCGACTGCGTACAATTTATAAAGAAGGCTTTGTCGGAGCAGTAGATACTTTTTTGGGCTCTGATAGCTTTAACGACTACCTGATTCGCCAAAAATATACGCAGGTCGTCCGGGCCCAAGACCTGGAACTTTTGGAAACACTAGATGCCTTAAAGGAGGAATACAGCAGCCAAAAAACCACCCTTGAAGATAAACAGGCCAAAGAAGAAGACTTGAAAAAAGAGCTTGAGCAAAAAGAAGCAGATTTGGCGGGCCAAGAGTCTTCAAAACAGTATCTCCTTGGTGTAACGAAAAATAACGAAAAGGAGTACCAACGGCTTCTAGCTCAG
>Ga0154803_114_pt1 | contig 12241 bp, 16 predicted proteins | sample Rifle2008BG16ft_FD_105811 | JGI IMG/M metagenome (GOLD analysis project Ga0154803, IMG submission 105811) | Candidatus Woykebacteria bacterium RBG_16_44_10
GACTGTTTTTCCTACCCCCGCGCCACCGAAAACACCAATTTTCCCGCCTTTTATAAAAGGCGCGACAAGATCAATAACTTTGATGCCTGTTTCCAGAACTTCTTGCTTGGTCTCCTGCTCGATTAGGGAGGGTGCGCTGCGGTGAATTGGTAATTGTTTCTTTGTTTTCACCGGGCCTTTGTTATCAATTACTTCACCGACCACGTTAAAAATCCGGCCTAGAGTTTCCTCACCCACTGGTACGGAGATTGTTTTACCAGTATCAGCCACGTCTTGGCCTCGTTTTAAACCGTCGGTGGGACCCAGACTTACCGAGCGAATAACAGAGTCACCTAGGTGTTGCTGGACCTCCAAAACGAGTTTTTGGTTGTTTATTGTTACTTCTAGTGCGTGGTAAATTGCCGGTAGTTCCTTTGGCTGAAACTCAACATCCACTACCGGTCCAATTATTTGTACAATTCTTCCTTTACTCATTTAACCTCCGGGCTGCTTTTAAAGCTTGCAAGCATAAATATTTAGTGGATGGCCAAATCTCAATTTCATCAAGTTCTTTCTCGGTAAACCAACTAATATCACTTCCACCGTCGTCTTCCAATTGAAGCTTGGTTTGATTTGTTACACCATAGTAGACAAGATCGATGTGGTGATGTGGTTCTGTGAAATTTGAATCAAAGGGAATTGGTTGAATCTGAATTGAGTTTGGGATTGTTTCCTCGCGTACAATATTATCCGGGGTCTTAGTTCTAGCTGGGAATGTTTTTCCGGCTGTCTCATTTAAAAGGGTGTAATTTTCGATCCCAGATTCTTCTTGGATTTCGCGTTTGAGTGCTTCTAAAATTCCTTCATTTTTCTCTATGTGGCCACCAAACCCCAACCATATGTTTCTTAACCCGTGCTTTACCAAAGCTATCTTGCCGTTATTCACTAAATATGCGGTTGTGACAAAATGGTTCACAAAATTTTTCATTCTAAGGCTATTGCGGCAGTTGAGATGTCTAGTATCTCTTTGGTGATCGCCTCTTGGCGGATCCCATTATAAGTTAAAGTAAGATCTTCTACTAACTCTTGGGCGTTTTCAGTCGCGTTTTTCATGGCCACCATGCGGGCCGAGTGTTCACTTGCTTTTGCCTCAAGTAAAATCTGGTAAAGCTCCATCAAGATATACTGCGGCAAGATTGCCTCAAGAACTGTATCTGGGTTTGGTTCAAATAAAGGTTCCCTTTTTTCTAGCATTTCGGCTTCTTTTGCCAGTTCGGCAAGAACCTCCTCGTCAATAATTGGAAGTAGCTGCCTCACTATCGCGGTCTGTTTGAGGGTTGAACCAAATTCCGTGTAAAGTACGTGGACTTGATCGATTTTTTTCTCCAGGAACTCACGGGTTATCAGACTTACAATTGGTCGGCAGTCCGCAAGATCTGGTTTTTCCGACAAAGGGAAGTCCGCTATTAGTTCATGACCAGTTTTTGCAATAAAGTTTCTCCCTTTTTTGCCAAGGGTTATAAATCCCAGATCACCCACTAGATTTTCTAGTTCTTTAACTAGGTTGCTGTTTAGCGACCCAGCTAGACCTCGATCGGTTGAAAAAAATATCACTAGTGATTTATCGCCTTTAGTTCTAGAGAGTAGGGGGTGGGTTTCCGGGTGGATCCTATCGGCAATTGATCGGATGGTGCTGTTTACAAGTTTTGAGTAGGGTTTACCCGCTGAAGCGGCATTTTGGGCTCGCTTCATCTTTGCCGCCGCGACTAGTTCCATAGCGTGGGTGATTTTTTCGGTATTTTGCACTGAGTTGATTCTTCTTCTTATTTCACGTTGAGTTGCCACGTTAGCCTTCCTTGTTTGCTGGTTTTACTTTGAAATTTTTGTGAAATTCGGTCAAATATTTTTCCAGCTCACGTTCCGAACTTTCGTCAAGCGTCTTTTCCACCGCTATCTTTTTTAAGAAAGCTTCTCTTCTGGATTTCAAGAAATCTAAAAATTTTTCTTCAAAATTCTTAATTTCCTCGATGGCGATGTCATCTAGGTGACCCTTGGTTGTTGCCCAGATCATTACTACTTGTTGTTCGATTGGCATTGGTAAATATTGTAATTGCTTCAACACCTCGACAATTCGCTTACCCCGTTCCAACCTATTTCTGGTTGACTCATCAAGATCACTTCCAAATTGAGCAAATGAAGCTAACTCTCTATATTGAGCAAGATCCAAGCGTAAGCTTCCGGCGACAGATTTCATGGCTTTTATTTGGGCCGCTCCGCCAACTCGAGAAACAGATAACCCAACATTAACTGCTGGCCTGATTCCCGCAAAAAACAGGTCTCCTTCCAAATAAATCTGACCGTCGGTTATAGAAATCACGTTGGTTGGTATATAAGCAGACACGTCTCCGGCTTGAGTTTCAATAATCGGCAGGGCAGTGAGAGAACCACCACCAAAATCTTTGTTTAATTTTGCAGCCCGCTCTAATAGTCGGCTGTGAAGATAAAAAATATCCCCTGGGTAGGCTTCTCGACCAGACGGTCGACGAAGAGTCAAGGAGATCTGACGATAGGCCCAAGCGTGTTTTGAGAGATCGTCGTAAACAACCAGAGCGTCTTTGCCCTGTCCCATAAAGTATTCACCAATTGCGCAGCCAGTGTAAGGCGCGATAAAACTCATCGCGGCCGGATCTTCAGCGGAGGCGGCCACAACAATCGTGTGTTTCATAGCGCCGTGCTTTTCCAAAGTGTCGATCACCTGGGCGATCTTAGAGGTTTTTTGGCCAATTGCTACATAGATACAAATTACCCCGGAATTCTTTTGATTTATGATTGTGTCAATCGTTATGGCTGTTTTACCCAAGCTTCGGTCGCCAATAATTAGTTCTCGTTGTCCCCGTCCGATTGGTATCATAGAATCGATGGCTTTCAATCCGGTTTGCAGGGGGGTGCCTACACTTTCCCTGGCTATTACTCCGGGAGCTATTTTTTCTATTGGAGAGAATTTTGTTGTTTTTATTGGCCCTTTTCCATCAACTGGTTTACCCAGAGCGTCTACTGCCCGACCAATTAACTCTTTACCTACCGGAACCGAGAGTATCTTACCAGTTGTTTTTACTCTGTCACCTTCCTTAAGGGTTTTGTAATCCCCAAAAATTACTACACCGACACTTACTTCCTCCAAGTTAAGAGCCAAGCCGTAAAGTCCGCCGGGGAATTCAACCAACTCGTTGTACGCCACGTCGGAGAGGCCCTCGATTCGCGCAATACCGTCGCCGATTTCGATAATGGTGCCGATATTACTTTTCTGCGAAGTTGCTTTAAGAAGTTCTATTTCCTTTTTTATCTCAGCTGCTATATTTGCCATGTAGAAACTCCCTGATTTGGTTTAATTTCCCTTTTGCTGAATAATCCCATTGATTATCACCAAGGGTGATTCTTAGTCCGGCAAAAATGTTTGGATTTTGAACGATTCTTGCCTCTAGCTTTTTGTCGAGCTTCTTAGCGAAGTGGGTTTGGATCGTTGCTACTTTTTTCTGGTCCAATTTTTCAGCCGTCTCAATCACTACGGTATTATTTTGTAGATGTCGTTTTATTAAAGCTAAGTAGCTTTTTATAATACCCAACGTGCTACTCTTGTAAATGTTTTTCGCAGCCTGGATATGTTTCCTTACTTTTCTAACATCTAGTTTGTTATTTGTAAAACTATCTCTAAAAAATTTCTTTGCGGCTTTTTGGTTTTCCGTCTTGATTTTTTTCATTCTTTTATTTCGGTAAGTGCCTGTTTTATAAGTCTCTCCTTGTCCTGCTTAGTTAGGTTTTTTTGAACGACTTTTTCAGTCGCGGCGGTGACAATGTCAACAATTTCTCTTTTTGCCTCAATTATCATCTTTTGTTTCTCGATTTCGAAAGACTGCTGGGTGCGTTTTATTGTTTCATTAGCGGCGTTTGCCGCATCGAGTTGTATCTGATCAGCCAGTATCTTCGCTTCATTTTTCGCACCTTCGATTATTTGTTCAGATTCCACCTTTGCTTTGTCCAGAATCTCAGCTTGCTTTTGGGCCGTTTCCTCAAATCTTTTTTGGATCTCTTCGCTTTGTTTCACTGAGGTTTCAATTTTCTTTTTTCTTTCCTCCAACACCTTTAGAATAGGTTTGTAAAGAAACCGTTTTAAAAGTATCAGCAGAATCACAAAATTCACTACTTGAGCGATGAGTAGGATCGGTTCTACTCCAAAATCCTTTAAAATGTCCATTCTAGCCTCTAAAAGCCAATACTAGAGCGTAGATCGCTATTGCTTCGGCGAAAGCCATACCCAAAAGCATGGCGGGCAAAACCTTGGCCTGAGCCTCGGGGTTTCTACCAATAGCTTCCATCGCCTTCATACCAATTAGCCCAATGCCAATAGCTGGACCAACGCCACCAAGAGCGATAATAAGACCACCTGTTACAGAAAATTCCATTATTTGCACCTCCTCTCAGTGGCTTGCTGATTTTTCAGTCAAGATTACCATAAATACTAAGGTCAGCATCATAAAAATTACTGCTTGGACAAAGCCAACTATAATTTCTAAAAATATGAACGGTAGCGGCAGGACAAAAGCAAAAAGCGAAGAAATAGTTACCAATAAAGCTTCGCCAGCGAAGATATTACCAAAAAGTCGGAATGATAACGAGAGTATTTTAGTGAATTCAGCCACAATTTCGAGCAGTCCCACGAAAAGGTTGACTGGGTTAAGGCTAAAATAACGCCGCAGATAATTTACAATACCGACTGTTGAAATAGAATAGAAATGGGTCATTCCTACCGATATTAATGCTAGCGCCAAAGTAACGTTGAGATCGCTATTTACGCTGCGCAAGAGAGGCACAAAAACATGTTCTCCACCGTGCATTTCGTTTATCCCAATCGTGTTAAAGCCCGGAAGAAGACCTAAATAGTTGGCGGTAATGATGAATATAAAAAAAGTCGCAATTAGTGGGAAAAACCTCTCGGCCCTTTTTTTATCGGACAAGCCCTCTATGGTAGTAAAAATAGTTTCGATCACGATTTCCGAAACGATTTGCAGCTTACTGATGGGAATAATAGCAATTTTTTTTGAAACCACAATTGCAAAAATTGTTAGTAACGAAGTTGCGGCTAAAGTAGTGAGAAGAGTATTGGTTACTGGGAGAGCCCCAATCTGAAATATTTTTTCGGCAAATAATGTCACTTCCATCTAGTTAATTTCCTTTATATTTTCAAACCCAGTAAGGTAGGTTGTTATTTTTTTGGTCGGGTAGGTATTTGCTAGGGCAACCTTTGCCTTTTTTAGGTTTTCGGTGTGAGCTTGGCTGGTATTGTTTTGTCCATAAGCACCACAGTCTTCATGATCAAAAATATAAATTTCATTTGGATTGTGCAGTTTGATTGAGGTAGCTACGCTTGCAGTGATATCCGAAAATCCTAAAGAGGCCCCTGGTACAGTAATTAGATCATACTCGTTAACCAACCCGTGTTTAGTAAGAAAATCTCTTACCCTTGTTACAAAACGAAAGTCAATGCACGAGATTACCAAGGCCTTACAACGGTGAGAATTTTTCATGAAGAAATATATTAACAAAGCTGACAAACTCTGTCTAGAGTGTAACTAGTAAGACTTTTTCTCGCTTTCCACAAGCTACTTGTAAAAAAACGGCCAGTGAGGTTAAGATAAATTTAGATGTCGAAAATAGCCAGCATTACTTCAGAAGAAATTCTTGATAGCAACGGGATCCCGACTTTGAGAACCCAGGTGTATTTGGATGACGGTTCGGTTGGGACAGCCTCGGTCCCTTCGGGAGCATCAAAGGGCAGTAGGGAAGTAGCAGAATTGCGGGATCTTGATCAGAGTAGGTTCAACGGTATGGGGGTCTTACGGGCCATCAACCACGTTCAAGATCATATTTTTAACGCCATCAAAAATACAGACCCAGCTGACCAAGAAAAAGTTGACGAGACAATGCGCGTCCTGGACGGTACTGTGGATAAAAGTAGACTTGGCGGAAACGCAATTTTGTCAGTTTCGGTTGCAGTAGCAAAAGCAGTCGCTGCTAGTTTAAAACTGCCGCTGTTTAAGTATATCAGACGTTTGAGCAAAGTAGGGTCAGAAGATTTTCAAACTCCTACGCCTATGGTTAACCTTATCGAAGGTGGGAAACACGTAAAGGATGGATTAGATTTTCAAGAATTTTTAATAGTTCCCACCAGAAAAGAATCTTTCAAAAGCCAGTACGCCAGAATTTACAAATTGATTGAAAGTCTCCAAGATTTAGTGGATAAGAAAAAAATAGGTAGTAGTCTTGGCATGGAGGGTGGTTTTGGATTAAAGCTAGCAAAAAACGAAGACGCGATTTACTTATTGAGAGAAGCAATGAATCGTTCAGAGTTTGCGGACGAGGACTTCGCCATTGGTTTGGATGTTGCGGCAACGTCAATTTATGAAAACGGTAAATACCGTGTCAGCGACGCCCAGAAACTACTGGACACGAAAGGTTTCATTGATTACTTAGTAAAAATTTCCAAAATACATAATCTATATTCCTTAGAAGATCCTCTGCACGAAAACGATTGGGATGGGTGGAAAAGGCTAAAAAGCAAATTATCTTTAGCTACTCTGGTGATCGGCGATGATCTTACCACTACAAATCACACCCTACTTACCCAAGCACTAGACGAGCAGGCTGTTAGCGGCGTAATTGTCAAGCCAAACCAAATAGGCACTCTCTCCGAGACTCTTGCCTTTACTCTTAGGGCGAAAGAAGCTGGAATCAAAATAGTGGTTTCACACCGCGGTGGTGAGACGAAAGATACATTTATCGCTGACTTGGCGGTTGGCCTAAACGCTGATCTAGTAAAAATAGGCTCGCCTTTGCGGACGGAACGTCTGGTCAAATATAACCGTCTGCTAGAAATAGAAAAAGAACTTCGGGAAAAGGATTCATGAAAGCTCAACCTCTAGCCTTAATCATTTTGGACGGTTGGGGAGTAGCACCTGATGGTGATGGCAACGCTATTTCTCTAGCCCATAAACCGTTCTGGGAAAGAATTTCGGTGGCTTACCCTCACACTGTTTTGCAGTCTTCCGGAGAGGAAGTAGGACTTCCGGCGGGCGAAGCTGGGAATAGTGAGGTAGGTCATCTAAATATTGGAGCTGGGATGATTGTATATCAAGAGTTACCAAGAATAAATATGGCGATAAGCGATGGTTCGTTTCTGCAAAACGAGGCTTTTTTGACAGCAATAGAGACCGTTAAGAAAAACAAAAGCAAATTTCATATATTGGGGTTGGTGGGTCGGGGGAGTGTTCACTCAAGTCTGGAGCATCTTTACGCGATTTTGTGGTTAGCAAAATCCCAGGGTCTAAGAGAGGTTTATTTGCACCTTTTTACAGACGGAAGGGATTCACCACCTACTTCTGGGTTGGGTATTATAAAAGAAATCCAAGAAAAGATTTCGGGAGTAGGTATTGGTAAGATCGCTTCTGTATCGGGTCGGTACTACGCTATGGATAGAGATAATCGTTGGGATCGGACTAGCAAAATCTACCTAGCAATTGCTCAAGGGACAGGTAACAAAACGAACGACTTGATTGGGTTAGTGGAAGGTTTCTACCAACAACAGATTACCGATGAGTTTATAGAACCGACGCTCGTGGAAGACGGTGGCTTACATATAGTAGAAGATGGGGACGCGGTTGTTTTTTTCAATTTTCGGCCAGATAGAGCCCGTCAGCTGACGCGAGCTTTTGTCGATCCGACGTTTTCCGAATTTCGGCCAAGGGAATTTAAAAAGAATTTAGCTTTTGTTACCATGACGCAGTACGAAAAAAACCTCCCAGTTCTAATCGCTTTTCCCCCACCAAGTATAGCCTATCCTTTAGCCGCGGTACTATCGATGCACGAGTTCAAGCAACTTCATATCGGCGAAACAGAAAAGTACGCGCATGTTACCTATTTCTTAAACGGTGGAAAAGAAGATCCTTTTCCTGGTGAAGATCGAGTTCATATTCCTTCACTGAAGGTTGCCACTTATGACAAAAAGCCAGAAATGTCGGCAAACGAAATTGCCGATTATGTTTGCAGTCGAATTCAGCAACAGATTTATGATGTCTATATTATAAATTTTGCTAATGCCGATATGGTGGCTCATACCGGATCAATCGAAGCGACTGTTAAAGCGATCGAGGTTTTGGATTCTTCCGTTGAGAGGATAACCAATGAGGTGCTTTCCCTTGCCGGTTCAGTGGTAATTACAGCCGATCACGGCAATGCCGAAGTGATGATTGACCCAGCAACGAATAAAGCTGGTCCAGAACACACTACAAATCCCGTTCCGTTTATTGTTGTTTCAAAAATTTTTGAAACGAAGCAAAATCTAGAGTTGCCGTCTGGGATATTGGCCGATGTTGCTCCAACACTTCTGACTCTTCTTGGTATTACCGTACCCTCATCCATGACTGGCCGCAACCTACTACCTTAAGAGAATTGTAAACTCACCTTTGGTGTTGAATTCTTCGGTGGACAAGTCCTTCAATTTACCCCGCAAAAATTCTTCGTGTTTTTTGGTCAGCTCTCTAGCAATCACAGCGTCTTTTTCGGGAAACTTAACGGCCAGGAGAGATATAGTTTTTTTGATTCGATAAGGGGATTCAAAAAAAATTACAGTAGACGGTTGTACCGACAAAGCTTTGTCAATAAAGTCTAGTATCTCCTCCTGCCGGCCAGGTTTTTTTGGAAAGTAACCTAAGAAGATAAACTTATCAGTTGCTAGGCCTGAAGCTACTAGGGCGGTCAAAACTGCGCTTGGTCCGGGAATAGGAACGACAGCGACACCTTCACCAATAGCTCTCCTTACTAGTTTAAACCCCGGATCCGAAATTGTTGGGGTGCCAGCGTCTGATACCAAAGCAATTTCTGCCCCGGATTGAAGTTTTGATATGACTGATTCGATTTTTCTTTCCTCATTATGTTCAAAAAAAGACTCCATGGGCTTGTTGATATTGTAATTTTTTAGAAGTTTCCCGGTTTGCCTGGTATCCTCAGCCAAAATTATGTCGACCTCTTTTAGAACCTCAAGGGCGCGCAGGGTAATATCCTGCATATTACCAATTGGTGTTGAAACTACGTACAAAGTAGACATAGAAATTATGATATCATAAATTTACATGCTTGAAAGCTTGATCGAACAGGTAGTTTCCTGGACAATGCAAACTATCTCCTCTCTAGGGTATTTTGGCATTTTCCTTACCATGTTGATCGAAAGTGCCTCGATCCCACTTCCTTCAGAAATAATCATGCCCTTTTCAGGATTTTTAGTTTCAAAAGGAGAGTTTAGTTTTATTCCCGCTGTTGTAACTGGAGCTTTTGGCAATCTTGTTGGTTCAATCCTTATGTACTGCCTCGGCTATTTTGGGCAGGAGGCGGTGATTAAGAAATTCGTTCGCGGCTGGGGTAAACTACTTATTTCTGAAAGTGAGTTGGAAACTGGTGAAAAATGGTTTAGAAAATACGGTGACTTGATAGTTTTGGGCTCCAGAGTCTTGCCGGCAGTGAGGACTTTCATATCTTTACCAGCCGGAATAGCCAGAGTGCCTTTTATTCGGTTTTGTGTTCTAACTTTTATCGGCAGTTTGGTTTGGTGCGTCTTCCTGACGTTTCTCGGAGTAAAATTAGGGGAGAATTGGATGATTCTTGAACCTTTCTTTCGTAAATTTGACGTATTCATTGTTTTTGGAGGTATAATAATATTAATAGCGTACTTTTACCACAAGTACCGCAAGGCATTTAATGGCAAGTAACATACTGATAGTTGAAGACGATAATTTCGTGTCAGAACTTTACGACCACCAATTCTCCAAAAATGGTTTTGCGACGAAACTTGCAGCCGATGGAGAAACAGCTCTTGATTTGATCAAAAAAGAAAAATTTGATGTGGTACTGCTTGACATAATGATCCCCAAAATAGATGGCGTGGAGGTACTTAAAAGATTAAAAGCAGATGCCAATACGAGGGATCTGGCCGTGATTATGTTGAGTAATTTAGGTCAAGACGAGCTTATAAAACAAGCACTTCAGATAGGCGCGAAAGCATACATCATCAAAAGCCTCTACACCCCAGATCAAGTAGTTGCCGAAGTTAGATCCATTCTCGGGTTATAGATGAAGAAACTAAAGAAATTTCTTTCTTATCTTGGTCCCGGGTTTATAACTGGCGCTAGTGACGACGATCCTTCTGGTATAGCAACCTACTCGCAGACCGGGGCGTCGTTTGGTTATTCCCAGGCCTGGACTTCTCTTTTCTCCTACCCTTTTATGAGTGTTGTGCAGGAGATGTGCGGCCGAATTGGTATGGTGACTGGCAAGGGGTTATCAGGGGTTATCAGACATCATTACTCTGCTTCCGTACTTTACTTTGCTATTTTACTCCTGGTAATTGCTAATACAGTCAACATTGGCACAGATCTTGGCGCCATGGCCTCCTCTGGCCAACTGTTATTTGGAGTCCCATTTATAGTCTGGCTACTGGGAGTTACGGCGTTGACACTAATACTTGAAGTCTTTGTTTCCTATAAAGTCTACGCTAAATATCTTAAATTCTTGACGTTCTCCCTTTTTGCGTACATAGCAGTCGTGTTTGTAGTTAAACAAGACTGGAGTGAAATTTTCGTCTCTACTATTTTTCCGAGTTTTTCTTTGAGTAAAGATTATTTGATGAACATTGTGGCTATTTTGGGTACCACGATATCTCCTTATCTTTTCTTCTGGCAAGCAGGTGAGGAGGTAGAGGAGGAGGTGGCCGAATCCAAGCTGCGGGTTATGGGTCGGGGAGTACCAAAAATTACAAACAGAGATATTAGAGGAATGAGGGTAGATACTTTGGTGGGAATGTTTTTTTCAAACCTGGTGATGTTTTTTATAATCGTCACTACCGCTTCCACATTGCACGCCGGCGGTATCCAGAATATTGAGACAGCGCCCCAAGCTGCCGAAGCCCTGCGCCCCCTCGCCGGTAATCTGGCCTATCTTTTGTTTGCGGCCGGAATTATTGGGACCGGACTTCTTGCAGTACCAGTTCTAGCTGGGTCGGCTTCCTATGCTTTGTCGGAGGCGTTCGGTTGGAGAGAAGGCTTGTACCGCCGGTTTACCCAGGCTCATGGTTTCTACGGTATAATCGCTATCGCTACTTTGTTCGGTTTAATGATCAACTTTACCCCAATCCCGCCTTTCAAAATGCTCTATTACACCGCTATACTAAACGGAATTTGTGCGCCCCCATTGATGATTTTAATAATGCGGATCTCTAACAATCAGAAAATAATGGGTAGTAACGCTAACACCCGTCTTTCAAATATTTTAGGCTGGACGATAACAGCTATTATGGGATTGTCCGCTATTGCATTGTTAGTGAGTCTAGTAACCAATTAGTGGTATCTTCTGATGACACCCACGACCCGGCCTTGAATAGTAGCGTTTTTAGTGATGATAGGGTGCATAGAGGAGTTGGCTGGTTCCAGCCGGATATGGTCTTCCTCCTTAAAGAAACGTTTGAGGGTAGCGAAATTTTCCTTTATCAAAGCGACAACTATCTCCCCGTTCGCGGCCTCGCTAGTTTCTTCACAGATGACGAAGTCACCATCCAAAATGGCGGCATCGATCATACTTTGTCCGCGGACTAAAAGGGCAAAACATTTCTTCTTGCCAATCATATCTGGTGGCACACTAACTACCGAGGTGTGGTCATTAATGGCCTCGATTGGGGAGCCGGCGGCGATTCGACCTACTAAAGGAATTTCAACTACGTTTTGCACCCAACCCATTACCTTTTGGTCGATTATTTCCAAACCCCGCCGGACGCCTTCGCTTTTCTTTAACACACCCTTGTCGATCAAGTTTTGGATGTGCTCGTGGACGGTGGCGGGGGATCGCAATCCCAGGCCATCGCAGATTTCCGCTAAAGTCGGGGCAAAACCCCTTTTTTGCATAAACTGGGAGATGAATTCTAGAAGGTCTCTTTCTCTTTTGTAAATTACTGCTGGCATAGTATTAATTTAGAATTAAGAATGAAGAATTCAGAGTTATTGTTTATTCTGAACTTAAACTTCGTGTTTTTTCTGGTTAAATTATCGTACAATTTTCGGCTGCTTGTCAACTGGATAAAAGTGTATCAGGAATTGTGTATTTTGTAATGTGTATGAGTTAAAATAAAAACTTATCAAAATTATGGACAAATTTGACTTGAAAGCAC
>Ga0154803_115_pt1 | contig 12075 bp, 17 predicted proteins | sample Rifle2008BG16ft_FD_105811 | JGI IMG/M metagenome (GOLD analysis project Ga0154803, IMG submission 105811) | Candidatus Woykebacteria bacterium RBG_16_44_10
TCGCAAAATCATTTGCTGGATCGTCTATAGAAACGCCGTTTTTTAGAGCCAAATTTGCTTTTGCGAGTTCTGCTTCTGTCATTGTCGGTTCAATATATTTATAGCCCTGATTTTCTTTAGCCCGTTCCTTATTGATCTGCGCTTGTTTTTGCTGTTCTTTTTCCGCATTCCTTTTTTTCTCAGTCTGATTTGAGGAGACCAAAAAACCGACTAAATTAATGAGCAAGATAAGACAAATCAATCCTGCCCACCAAAAGCGCTTGAAAAATACTTTCTTTGGTTTTTGTTGTTCTGGTTCCATTTCTCTTTCTATTATATCAATAAATCAACTTTTCCTTCCTCGGAAAGCAAACTTGAGGTGGTTGTAAAAAGGTGGGGGCGGGAGGATTTCCTTGCCCGCCCCGTATTGTTCCAAACGAAGTTAGCGGCTATGCCGGAACCTGCACGCGTTGGGTCTCCATGTAATGCCGCAGCTGCCCGTAGGTCCTGATCTTCTTTGGAAAAAGGACTCGTAAATGGCATCCCCTGCAGACAATCACATCGTGAGTCGCGGTAGCCCGATGTCGATCCATCCAACCATGGCAGTAGGCATGCACGCCGACGCAAGTACTAAGTTGCCAGTCATCACGCACGTGATCGACGAAGTATGCCAGTCCAAACGCAAGGGGACTACGGGGGTACTCCCGCAGCAGATCCCCTTCAGGTGTCAGTTGAATCGGTAGAAGCGGGATGCTCCGTTCGATCTCCGACCGAACCACCTCGATGAGACACTCACGGTCTTCCCCATTTTTCGCTCCCCCAACGACGCGGCGTAGAGCACAGTCCAACCAACCGGTCGCGAAGTAATGATCGCCTCCCTCTTGGCTTATCACCTTAACCGGGCACAGACCATTAATCGGATAGGTTTCGCCGGTCCTGCTACCATCTTGTTCCAGGTAGTTCCCTCTCAGCTTTCCCAAAACTACAGACTTTGGTTCGAAGCCGGCGGCAACGACGGTCTTGAAAAGCACTCGCAGTTCATCGTCCGGCAACTCTTTGATCTCGTCCCATCGGTCATGCCTTAGTGCAAGATCGACGAATACTGCGGTGATTTTTGCCGCGTCCACTTGCAATCTCCTTTCTTTTGTCCAAGGCGTACCTTTAGACAAACTGGAAACCTTAACTTCTATGGGATTCTAACACGCAAAAAGATCAGTGTCAAAATAAAAAGAGGGTTAAACTTTTTCCTTCCTCAGAAAGCAAACTTTCTGGTAAAATACTACGAATGGGACTCATCAATTTAGTAGCAAATTCAATAGTCAATTTTTCAAACTTACTTTTTCCAGCTCTTTGCATCTACGTCAGGATCGCTTGGGTCAACTTTATTCAATTGATCGCGGTGGTCGCTACGCCATTTTTCGTGAAACAGTCCGTAATAAGAAAACAGCGGATAAACCGGTTGTCTTGGTGGTTGGCTTTCGTCTAAAAGTACTCCGCTCCAGTCCATTTTTCCACTGGCTCTTTGAGCGACTGTGTATTTTGACCACTCCGTTTTGGTCCGGCTTTCGCGGTTTTATGATAAAACTTTGGATGGTAAATACCAAAACAAAAGATTATCTTGGTATTTACAAGTGGTCGGGAAAAGAAAACGCAAGAATTTACGTAGAAAATCTATCAAAAGTACTCCATCTAGTCTCCACCTACGGCTCTGTCTGGTATGAAATTGTAACCAGCACTGAATTTGAAAAATACCTCACCCGCCGAAAGCAATGAACGTCGTCATTGCGAAAATTAATAACCCGGCAGACTCATACTACCCCTGAAGAACAAAAAGTATATTATGAAGTAAATCACACCGCCGATTATTAGGTAAATAATGATCCACTGCCAGAGCGGCCTTTTGCCGTAGTACTTTTTCTCACTTACTTGTTGGTTTTGATCTTTATTTTGTTCGTCCATAGACTTTGCCTCCTTTTTTCCTCTCCAAATTTTCTTTTATTCGAAACTTTACTATTTTTCTTATCAAGGACACTGGAAGCGGCTGGTCTAGTGGGAATTGGATCGAACCTTTTGCGCTTTTGTATTGCAATATTTCTTTTTTAAATTCTTCAATCCCTGAAGGAAACGGGTAAAATCCGATATGATTTTTGAAGGCCGCGAAATAGACCAAATACTTACCGTTTAACTTAAATGAAGGCATCCGGTAGCTTATTTTCTCTTCGGCTTCGGGAGCTAACTCTTTAATGAGTTCACGAATCTCTCGCAGTTTTTCCTGCGCTTCTTTTGGAGCATTTTTGATGTATTCGTCGACATCTATCATACTGTCACTTTTTCTTTTACCAACAGCTCTTCAAGCCGATCCCAGGTCTCTCGAGCGCCTTTTTCCATCTCGCCTCCCATCAGCATCCCTTCAAGTGCTTCTAGATTTGGATACCTTGAAACAGTTGAAAGTCTGGTTTTGCTTTGCCCTTCCGGGGCTTTATGCGAAGGAGGGCCACCTGGCAACTCCTCGAGTGTCAGGGTTTCCACCAACTCTTGGTCAGGGTAGGGCTCGTAGGTGAAAGTCCAGACTATTTTTTCCGGTTCTTTAATCTCACGAAACTCACCGTAGAACACATGGGTCTCGTCTGCGTCTTTATTGATGAATTTCCACTTGCCGCCAACTCTCGCGTCCCATTTCTCAACAATCGTTGTGTACTTTCGTGGTCCCCACCACTGCTCAAGTTTCTTAGGATCTACATGTGCTCTCCAAACCTTCTCCCTTGGCACATCAAAGACGCGCGACATTCTCACTTCCAACTTTTCTTTGTCGACTACAAACTCTGTTTCTGCCATTTTTTCGTGATGCATAATGTCCTCACCTCCCTTCGGGCTACTGACTAATCATCATTTTTTTCTCTTTCGGATAAGCATAGTCCACCATCCAAAGGACACCGAATTTATCCTTAAAACTGCCCCAGTAGTCGCCCCATGGTTGGTCGGCAATCGCCATTTCTATCGTGCCACCGGAAGATAAGGCTTTAAATATCCTGTCCGCTTCTTCTTTGCTATCCGGATGAATTGAGATATAAGAGTTGTTCCCAAAATTCACCTTAAATCCCATGCTCTCTGGGGCGTCTGAAGCCATTAATACATCTTTACCGATAGGTAACCCTATGTGCATAATTTGGTTTTCATCTTCTTTGGGAACTTTTGTCCCTTCCATCGGCATATCTTTGAATCGGACAACAGACGTAAACTCCCCACCAAAAATGGATTTGTAAAAATTGAACGCTTCTTCGGCATTACCCGCAAAGTTCAAGTATGTATTTATTTTTACCAAAATATCTCACCTCCTTTATTTATCTTCCTTCGTATGCCTTTCTCAAACCTTCTATGTCAATCTTCTTCATCTTAAGCATTGCGTTTAAACCTCTATTTGCTTTTTCGGAATCGGGGTCTGACAACATATCTCCCATACGTTTTGGAATAATTTGCCAACTTATACCATATTTATCCTTTAACCAACCGCAAATTTCGGACTCTGGCATCGCAGACAGCTTCTCCCAGTAATAATCTAATTCATTCTGATCCACTACCTCAACATAAAATGAAACCGCCTCGTTAAAATTAAACTCGTGTTCTCGCGCGCTATCCATTGCAGCAAACCACTGATTCTCAAGCATAAAATCGGAAAACATAATCGTACCTTCTTTGTCCGGTTCCATACCAGCAGGATATCGGGCGATTTGTCCCTGTTTGGAGTTTTTGAATACCGAAAGGTAAAACTTCATTGCCTCTTCTGCTTTACCTGCTTTGCCTCCGACAAACATCATAGATGGTGTGATAAATGGTCGTTCTTCTCCCTCGGGGTTTGAGAGAATTAATTGCCACGAGACTCCGAATTTATCTTCACACCAGCTATATTTTTCGCTAAATGGATATTTTTGAAATTCCATGAGGACTTTCCCGCCGTCGGAAAGTTTTTTCCAGAAATATTCAATGTTTTCCGAAGCTCTCTTACTTGTTGACGGATCAAAATTTAATATGAAAGACGCTGATGGATTGATTTCAAAAATTGGGCCTCCATCAAGAGCCATAAATCGATATCCTTCAAGCTCAAATATTCCGGTTAGCACTTTCCCTTCCATCTTTTCTATTCCTGGAGTTTCCATACCTTTCTCATATCTTTTTATCGAAATAATTTTGGATTCTTCCTTTTTGCCGGGGGAGTTTGAAAAGACGGAAATATAGAAGTTCATCGCTTCCTCGCAATTTTTGTCGCGCCATAAACTTGGAGTAATTTTTTGTTTCATAATTTAACCACCTCCTTTACGCCAACTATCATCTCACCGCCGCTTGGGCCGCCCTTAGCATTGTGAACAGTTCCGGCAGGGACATCGAGTCGATCCCCGGGTAGATATGTTTTTGCGCCATCTCCGTCAGAAATTGTAAGCTCACCGCTAAGCACCACGTCGACTTGATACAACTCATGGGTGTGCTCTTTATCATCATCATGCGGTGGCAGAGGAACCACTCTAACGTCGCGGAATCCTTCTCGCTCTAATTTTTCTATCCACTCTTTTTGGCTTTCCATAATCGCAAGATTACATCTCGCACTTGTTTCTCTAGCGAGATATAGTTACATGTTGGTTGGTTGCAACATGCTCACATGATTTCCTTCACTGTCGATGAACGCCGCATAAAGCCCGACACTGGGAATATCATCAGGCTCTCCGGGTTTTTGCATACCACCCAGCACTTTGCCGCCGGCTTTCTCTACCTTTTTCATTGCTTCCTTGATGTCATCGACGGAAATCGTAATCCTGGGATACTGATCCGGTTTCGTTTTCTGATAGAAACCTCCGTTGATGGTGCCGGGCTTCTTAACCATGCGTTTTTCATCGGTTTCGGTGGTTGTCGCGAGAACATACTCTCCCATATCTTTGCCTAGTTGCTCTGTCTGCCAGCCAAAGGCGCTTTCATAAAACTTCCTCATCCGGCCCCTATCCTCTGCTGGCATTTCGAAGTGTACTACGGGATCCATTTTATTCATTTTTTTCACCCCCTTTTAAAATTTCCGCTAGCTTGTCAAATGATTGGTTCCACCCAGCTTTTGCGTCCTCTTGCTCTTTACCGGCTGGGAAACCAACGTGTTGGAGAGTCATCCTCGTCTTGTTGGCAGGTAACTCTTCAAACATTAGCGTTACCTGCAATTCCAGAGGAAAGTCCGCACTCATTCCATAATGTTCTGCCGATACTACATTGTCTTTCTCATCAGCAAAAGAATCAGTCGTGACAATTCGCCCCATGGGGACTATTTCTTTATAGGTTCCTGTGCTCCATAGGTCCTTATCAAACTCTGAGCCTTTCGGACCGTGCATCGCGACGTGAGATTTACCTCCCACTTTAAAATCGATGTTGGCGGCAGGGCAAGTAAAATCTTTAGGTCCCCACCATTTTTTAATCAATTCAGGTTCGATCCACGCTTTCCAGACCTGCTCCTGCGGCGCGTCGAAAGTACGTGTGATAACTAACTCATTTTTATTTTCCATAAAACCTCCTTCTTGTCCGCCTTAGATCGCTCCGTGAGCCGTGTACGAAGAGTACCTGAAGGCGAACGGTAAGATCAGGCGGGTTCTCCTTATTTATGACCGTCTATTATCAATTTACAAGGACAAATTAGCAACAATGAGGCGGGGGGTATGATTGGAAAACTGCGGTTAAAAATAAGCAAGGATTGCAAGCAGACCGTGAAGTGTTGCCAAAGTTAAGGAGACTTTCGCCATTCGAAAATGCCAAACCAAGGGAATAGTGTGAATCCCCCTTCTATTCAGAATGGCAATTGAAGCAGTGAAGAAAAAAGAAAGCAGGGTCAAAATACCCAGATAGAGTAACAATGGTTTCCCAAAAATCAGATAATAACCCAGCCTACTTATATCGTTTGGCATACTTTTCGTTGCCACCCTACGCTGAAGCTTCGGGTGACACACCTCGACCAGTTTATTTGGCTGTAAGCCGCACGAAGCTTTAGCGAAGTGTGGCGGAGGCGAGAGGATTCGAACCTCTGGTACTCTTGCGAGCACACGCGATTTCCAGTCGCGCCCGTTCGACCGCTCCGGCACGCCTCCAAAACCAGCCCTTATTATATCTCACCAGAGAAACAATCGTCGAGATGTAATCGAGACGATTATATCACCCCCACATAATTCATCGACAAAGCAGTAAAGCTAGGTGCGTAAAAGGATTGTCAGTAAGAGCTGGGTCTCTATCTTAATTTTTGAGGAATTTTGCGGTTTTTTTAAAGAGCTCCTTATCTGTTTTGTAGGTTAGTCTTTCTTCTACTTTCTCGAGCGGGACCCACTCAGCAGCTTCCATTTCCCAATCGTGATCACCAATATCTCCGGAAATATATTCCATTAAAAAATAGACTACTTTCTTTTTAATCTTTTCACCTTCAAGTTGATAAAAATATTCTGTTGGGGGTAACTCTTGGATTATTTTTGCTGCGACTCCGCCCTCTTCATTTACTTCCCGTAAAGCGGTAGTTTTTTTATCTTCGCCAGAGTCAATCAAACCTTTGGGAAAAACCCAACCGTGATGAGCGGAGTGCTGAACAACCAAAACTTCTGTCTGGTCATCAACCTTTCGATAAACTATCCCTCCAGCCGAAAATTCGAATTTCATGGTTCAAATCGCAGTACTATTGCGGTTATATCATCTGGCTTAGCCCGCAGGGAAGTACTTTGGGGTACTTTGGCGGCAGTTTCAACTAAGGCTTTGGCTGGGTCTTTAACAGCCTGTTTTAAAATTCCAGAGATTTCTTTTTCCGTCAAATTATCGCTGACGCCATCAGTAGTAAGAGTAACAGTCTCACCCTTTTTTACTTTAAATTTTCCGATTCTAGGCTGGAAAATACCAATCCCTAAAGCTTGGGTGAGAATATTGCGGCTTTGAAAGAGGCCTTTTTCGACTTCGTTAAATCCCTTTAAACTAGTCGCCTGATTTATTTTTTCCGCTTTAGATTGATTTATCCAACCCTTTTCCAGAGCTTGGGTAACAAGCGAGTCAGAAATTGAAACTTGTTGTAAACCCTCGCTAGTCAGGTGGTAGATTCGGGAATCGCCGACACTACCCCAAACGACCAAGCTTTCAGTTTCTTTTGTCGGGTAAATTTTGACAATCGCCACAGTTGTCGCCCCTTCTCGACCAAATGCTTCAATTCCCTTTTCTTTTAGGGTCAAGTGGCATTTTTGAAAAGTTTTTTCAAGACTTTCTAAACGAAGCTCAGTTTGAAAACAGGAGGCAGCCCAACTGGCCGCTTGCCCAGCATGAGAAAGCCCACCAACGCCATCGAAAACACCAGCCATCCCTTCTTTTTCATCAATAAAGTAAGCGTCTTGGTTTTCTTTTGGATGGCTAATTGAAGGAATAGAAGCAGTAAAAAATTTTAATTTCATAAGAATTATGGTACCCTCGGCGGGATTCGAACCCGCAATCTTCGGCTCCGGAGGCCGACGGTCTATCCATTGACCTACGAGGGCTCATACATGAATTTCGCACTCTTAGATAAGTCTTCTATTTCTAAATGCTTGCCCAGATCCAGTCTTTAGATATTGTTCGAAACGCAATGCTACAAGTCTGTCCTTAAACTGACAAAACCAAACTAATCCTGCTGGCAGTAGGTTTTTAGTTGCTTCTGCTCTTCCTTTCTGGTGCTCGTTGAGTCGTTTTTTCAAATTCGGCGTTGAACCGGTGTAAATCGAACCGTTTCTTAATTTTAATAAATATACGTACTACATTTAGCTGCAACCCTTCGCATCACCCTCCACTAAAGTTACGGGTGACCACCCATAGCCCTAGGCGAAGGGTGGTAAAGCTTCGGGTTACATCCTTCTTACTTCTCACTATCTGGATGGCCGTAGGCCACCCGAAGCTCGAAGAGCGAAGGGTGGCGGAGGGGGGAGGATTCGAACCTCCGTGGGGATTGCTCCCCCCAAGGTTTTCGAGACCTGGCCAATAAACCGCTCTGGCACCCCTCCACTTCGGCTTCGCCTCAGTGCAAGCACGTTTACATCGAACGAAGTGAGATGGCACGCCTGGAGAGACTCGAACTCTCGACCTCCGGGTCCGCAACCCGACGCTCTATCCAACTGAGCTACAGGCGCATGATAAAAAGCAAATGTAATTTTACTAAAAAAGCGCCTAAAATTCCACCTTTAGTGGGTGGTTAAATCTTGATATAATTAGTTTTAATGCCTAGAGTAATTTCCCAGGGCAATATCCCAAATCTAATTACCGATCTCAAAAAATCCCACGATGTCTTTGGGCCAATGGAAAAAGACGGAGAAGTCGTTTTCGGCAAAGTGGAAGATCCGACCAATGTATTATTAAGGTACAAGACCACCCTCCTCCCGCCAAAGATTTTCTTTTTACCACCCGAGGAAGAACTGTTTAAGGTTACCAATGGCCGCGTCCAAGAGGGGAGGGTGGAAAAGCCGTTCATAATCTTTGGCCTAAACCGCAAAGACCTTGAAGCAATAGTTTATCTCGACCAAATCATGGGGAAGAAACCAGCCGACACCTTTTACTTAAACCGGCGCAAAAGCTCGATCCTAATTGGAGTCTTTGAAGAAGAAGTTGGCGTACCTCCCGGTGGCGACTTAATCTTGGAAATGGTCTCTGGCAATGATTACCGCGCTATCGCTTTGACTGAAAAAGGAAGAATAATCGCTAATTCCGAATTTTTCAAAGAGGGTAAAGTCGATGGTAAGGTAGCCCCAACAGAGACTCCTTCCAAGCTAGATCAGATGCTTCTCGATAGTGAGCTAATCGCCCAGGCAATTAAGTGGTCAAGAGAAAATTACCGCCAGGTTTGGGAGCGCCTCGGCAAGGTTTGCATAGGCTGTGGGATTTGCACCTATGTCTGCCCACTTTGTTATTGTACTTCTACCGAAGATAAAACTTCCTTTGATCAGTCTGTTTGTTCTCGTTGTCGGAAATGGGACGCTTGTACCCTTCCCGGCTTTGCCCAAATTGCTGGCGGCCACAATTTTCGGCCAACTCAAGCCGCACGATATTTTAATTGGTTCTATCACAAATTCGTCCGCGCTTATAAAGAATTTGGTCAGGCCCAATGCGTTGCCTGCGGCCGCTGTCAAAAATATTGCCCAGCTGGTATTGATATTGAAAAGGTTTTAGAAGAGATAATCGACGCTTTTCAAAAAGCACAACCGACGAGGAAATTTTGAATGGAAAACTCACTTCATCCAAAAAAAGTGAAAATAGTTCGCCTCGAAGACATGGCTAGCAACGTCAAGCTTTTTCGTTTAGCCCCAGTTGGCTGGAAGTTCCCAGCGAATAAGAGCGGTTTAATTTTCACTCCCGGCCAGTTTGTTTTGGCTGGGCGATGGGGAGCGGGCGAAGCCCCTTTCGGACCAGCCTCTTCGCCATTTGAGAAGGGATTTATTGAACTTGGTGTTCGAAGAGTCGGTAACGTTACTGCTACTTTCCACCATCTGCGAGAAGGTGACGAGATGACTTTGCGCGGCCCTTATGGCAATGGTTACCCTATTGATTTTTTCCAAGGCAAAGACGTGGTTATGGTTACCGGTGGCTGCGGAATACCGCCAATCGCTGCTTTGATCGAATACATTATTGCCCGACGGGAAAGTTTTGGCCGGGTTTATCTGCTTTACGGTGCGCTGGCACCAAAGGATTTACTGTTTAGGGAGCGATTTGAAAATTGGGAGGAGAAAATAAAACTGATTCTAACCGTTGATAAACCAACACCGGATTGGAAGGGCCACATCGGTCTTGTTAGTGAACTAACTAAAGAAATCCAAATCGACCCACTTAATACCGCCACTGCGATGTGCGGACCAGGTCCGATGACTGCTGCTTTGGAAAATATTTTGCGGCCGCTGGGTATCGCTGATCGGCGGATTTTTGTTTCCGAAGAGCGAAAAATGAGTTGTGGGATTGGTAAGTGTCAGCACTGTACAACTGGCGATAAGTACGTTTGTACAGACGGGCCGGTATTCTACTATGATCAAGTCCAAGGAAACTGGGACTAAAGGCTGTAGTGGGGTTGTGGACCCACTCGCAAATAGAGAAATCAAACCAAAGCCAAAAGTGGCAATCTTTGACTTTACAGATTGCGAGGGCTGCGAGGTGGCACTTGTTTCTTTGCGCGAACAGCTTTTGGCACTAGCCGGTGAGATTAATGTCGTCAACTGGCGCTTAGCTCAGAAAAGAGCTGACGAAGGGCCCTATGATGTTGTCATAATTGAGGGCACGCCGATCACCCAACACGAAATTGACACCTTGAAGTTTTTGCGGGTGCAAACCAAAATCTTAGTTGGTTTAGGAAGCTGTGCGACCTTAGCTGGGATACCTGGAATAATCGATAAAGAATCACGCAGTTTTTGGTACAAAAAAATCTACGGCGAAAAATACAAACCGCGGGGGATCGACGCTCTTCCGCTAACAGCTTACGTTCAGGTTGATTATTTAATCCATGGCTGTCCGGTTGAGAAAAAAGAGATCGTCCGGGTAATGGAAGAGCTCTTGGCGGGGAAGTTACCAAAGCCACGGGAGTACTCAGTTTGTTTTGAATGTAAACTAGCTGGAAATCCTTGCCGATTACTCGCCAAGAAAATTTGTCTTGGTCCGATCACTCAAGGTGGTTGCGGAGCAATTTGTATAAGTGGCGGCTCACCTTGTTACGGCTGCTTTGGTCTGCGAGACAGCCCACAGATTGATAATTTACTTCATACATTGTATAAATTTTCTGACTCCCCAGATGTCGAACGTTATTTCTCAATGTTCCTAAAAAAGACACCGGAATACCAAAGGCTTTTTGCTAAAAAGAAGAAATGAAAGATCAAGGTCCGTCAGAGAAAAATAAAAATTTAGAAGTCCAAGAAAAGAAACCAGCAAAAAGTTGGCTGTTTAGAATTGGGCTTGTTTTGTTCGTTTTGGCGTTTGGATTAATACTTTTCTTAGCGTTGGCACAAATCATTCCAACTTATTTTTTTCATAGTGAGCCGCCTGATTTTCTTCGCGAGCGGTGCGGTGACCTTACCGGGATATACTTTTGTGAACCCGCTCCAACCTATCGAACAATACCGGCCTTAGGCATTTTAGCTTTTATTGGTTTAGGTCTGGTCTTAATAAACTATTTTGGAGAATTTAGGAATAGGAAAAAGAAGATCTTGTTGGTTCAGCTAGCCATCGTTTTGTCTATGTTGGTTCTTATCCTGGGTGGTTTGAAGTGGCTAGATTTTTTTAATATGCTCCAACCAATTAATCAAAAGGTCGCTACTTCAACAAAGAACGAGCTTTTCTGTAGTCTACCGGGAATAGAAAACTATAAAGAACAGTCCTGTATTTTAGAGGTTGCCAGACTTAGAAGAGATCCCCGTCCTTGCACTAAAATTGGCTCCTCCTGGCGTAATATTTGTTATACTGACATAGCCAGAGTCACCCGAGATGTCACTGTTTGTGATAAACTCAAATTTCCCGCCACGAACTATTCGGATGAAAACTTGCTGGAGTCGTGTTATGAAAGAGTAGCCCAACTCAAAAAGGATGCGGGTCTTTGTGAGAGATTTACTGGGCACCTCGCCGACGGATGTTATTTACAGGTGGCCGAAGTAAAAGGCGCTGCTCTTTGTGAAAGAATTACTGACTGGCGAACGAGGAGGAATTGCAACGAATCGGCGGAAGGGGCCAAATCGGATTTCTATTTTGGGGCAACTGACCAGGGATTTCTCATCGAGGCGTTAGCACGAAACGACCTAACCATCTGTGGAAAAATCAAGGACTCTTTCGAACGTTCTGTATGTCTTGAGGCATTAAAATAAACTGGAAACAATGGAAAAACCTGAATTTATAACGAAAATTGAAGGCCACGGTGCGCTTCATTTTAATTGGCAAAAAAATAAAGTTTGGCTGGAAGTTGCTGAGGGCGAGCGGCTTTTTGAGGGAATGGTCGTTGGCCGACCGGCAGCCGATCTTTACTGGATTACGCCAAGAATCTGCGGCGTCTGCCCCATTGCCCACAATTTAGCTGCCCTAAAGTGTGTTGAAGACGCTTTGGGTTTAAAGGTTTCC
>Ga0154803_120_pt1 | contig 11957 bp, 7 predicted proteins | sample Rifle2008BG16ft_FD_105811 | JGI IMG/M metagenome (GOLD analysis project Ga0154803, IMG submission 105811) | Candidatus Woykebacteria bacterium RBG_16_44_10
CTTTCGCAAAAGAAAATAGATTATACAAGGGAAACAATTTCAGGCAAGGAATCAATCCGGCTTGGGACCGATGATTATGAATTTATCCCTTTTAGCAATCCAATTCAGAAATATAATTATGGTGTTGTGATCAGAGTGGATCAGAACTCCTGGCAGAGCCTTTTTATGTATAAACTAGATGGAGAATTATCAGGCGATGATTATTCTCTTTTCAATCAGATAGTTTCGACAATAACATTTAATTAAAATGTCAGAAAAATCTGAGCCAAAGAAAATAAACTGGAAAAATGTCTTGATTGGTGCAGCAATTGGCGCAATCTTGGTTGGATTGGGAGTGTTAATCTACCTTCTTCTCCAACCAAAGCCAGAAAAACCGGCGGTGCGCCCAACTCCAAAAACCACTACGTCAGCTGGGGATAAAAAGAACCCTTCTCAGTTTCAACAAATCCTAACCAAAAATTGCCAATCCATAAATCAAAATGATAAAGATCAAGCTGGTCAGGAATACAAAATAGATCCGATCTCATTGCCGATTCGGATCGATTTCTCTAAAATAACGTTCGATAAAGAAGAATTTAACTGCGATTCGTTTAACCAGCTCGGCGAAAAGTTTGTAGTCGCAAGGTATGATAACAACAACACTTTATACATCTTTGATGATCAATCCCAGGAGTTGACCGGCGGTCCTCCATTCCACATAGCTTTCTGGGGTGAGGAAATTAAAACTTCACAAGATGTAGGAGTGAAAATTTATTTGACAAAGTTTATGGAACCTGGTTGGGCAAAACCGGGAGTATTTAGCGTTTATGCGAGAGCAAGAAAGAGCATTAAACTAAGTAACGGGGAGACTGTTCACGTTAGTACTGACAGGGAGTTGATGCCCGGTGACGACCAAAGACTGATAAATTTTGAGCAGCAGAATCCCCAATTTGAATACGAAGCCCACCAACAAGAAGTTCACTCCAATTTGGATAAAGCTGTAAAAAATTATTTCTTTTCCGATATGTCAAGACTTGGCTCGCCGGAAAAAGAAAACTTGGAATATTTAGAGAGAATATTGGAAGCTTTCGATCCTAAGGACTGAGATGGAAAATAAGCAAAACAAACCAAGTAAAATAAACCGGAAAAATATACAGCAGTGGGGTTTCCTCATTTTCCCTGTCATTCTGGCTTGTCCAGAATCTGATCGTATAAATCCTTAAAATTTGGGTTAAATTTCCTGACCATTTCCAACTTATCAACTCGATTCATATCCTTTATGTGCTTTTCACGGATAACTGCAAACCTTATATCTTCGAGTACTTCATAATAAACCAGTTTGTCTAGTTTGTATTTTGTTGTAAAGCTGCACGCAATGTGGTTTTTGTGTTGCCAAACACGCGTTACCAAATTACTAGTTACACCTGTATAAAGCGTAGGCCTGTTATTTGCCATTATATAAACGTATCCGTTTTTCATAAATCTAGTATAGAGGGATTCTGGAGTCTCTGCCAGTTGGCGGATCCCCAGAATGACGGTGTGGTGTGGTCTGATCCTTAAATTCATCTAGGGGTTTTTAAGAGTTGCTTGCGTCGTATCTTTGATGCTGTTAAATTAATACTAATGGCTACTTCTAAAGAAACTTCGCCACAAGCTACCTCAACTAAGTACGGCTATTTTTCCAAAGACGGGAAAGAATATATCATTACCCGGCCGGATACGCCGCGGCCGTGGATCAATTACCTGACGAATGGTAAATTCACTTCTCTTTGTTCAGCCACTGGTGGTGGTTACTCTTTTTACATCGATCCTTCATTCAATCGTATTACTCGGGAGATACCGGGGGATCAGATTTTAGCTGATCGGCCTGGCCGCTACGTTTATATTCGCGATAATGACACGGGTGAGTATTGGTCGGTAAATTGGCAGCCAGTGATGAAGCCTGCTGACTTCTGGGAGGCTAGAATCGGACTTGGTTACAATAAAATCGCTTCTATCAAGCACGGAATAAAAAGTGAGATTACCTACTTTGTGCCTTTGGATGAAAACGTCGAAGTCTGGGACGTTACGATCAAAAATCTAACTGAGAAGCCTAGGAACATTTCGGTAACTAGCTACGTGGAGTGGGTTTTGGGGAGCTTTTACAAAGATTTGACCGATCGGGTCTTTGATTCCCTTTTTAATGACGTTTACTTCAGCGACAATATTATCTACGCTACTAAAAGGCGGTGGGATAGGCCTGATAAATCAGCAGTTGCTTGGGACCATTGGGCCTACATGAGCGGCTCGGAAGAATTTGAGTGTTTCGATTGTGTTAAGGAGGATTTTGTTGGTCAGTACCGTTATCTTTCCAACCCGATTGCGCTTGAGCAAGGTAATTGCAAAAATGCTTATGGGGAAAGTGAAGACGCGATTGGTTCTTTAACGAAAATCCTGAGACTAAAAGCCGGGGAGGAAAAGCGGCTCCATTTTCTTGTTGGCATTGAACGAAACAAAGAAGCGATTGCTAAAAAAGTCAAACAGTTTCGAGAACGCAGCTTCGTAGAGAAAAAACTTAAAGATATAAATAAGTTTTGGGAAGATTATCTTGACAAGCTAACCATTAAAACCCCCGATCCCGAATTTGATCTCTCGGTAAATATTTGGAACAAATACCAAGCTTGGATTACAAGCCAGATCGGCGAAATGGATTCTTATTACATCGGTTCGGGGAGTTTCGGTTTTCGCGATGAGTGCCAACATATCTTTGGCGTTTTACCGATTAATCAGAACTTCGTCAAAGAAAAATTGATTGAGATTTTAAAGCACCAGTTTGAAGAGGGTTACACCGTCCATAATTGGAATCCTCTTACCGGCCAAGGAGTAGTGACAAACCATTCTGATGATCCACAGTGGCTAGTGATGGCTGTTTTGAATTACATAAAAGAAACCGGAGACTTTGGTTTTTTGAAAGGGAGGATTAAATACCAAGACAGCGGAGAGGGGAGCGTTTTAGAGCATATGCTCCGCGCCCTTGACTACACTTTGTATCACGTCAGCCCAAACGGGATTCCACTGCGTCGGACGGCTGATTGGAACGATGCTTTGGCCGGTGGGCACCTAGGCAAGGGTGAGTCTTTGATGGTCGCTAACCAAGTCGCCTGGAATATTTTGGAGATTGTGCCTATTTTGGACAAAATTGACGAAAAGGCAAAAGCGAGGCGCTACTTGAATATTTACCAACATCTAAAAAAGACGATAAATGAGGAGTATTGGGATGGTGATTGGTATATCAGAGCGACGGCAGATGATGGGAGCCTAATCGGCAGTCATCGCAATAAAGAAGGCAGGATCCACATCAACGGCCAAACCTGGCCAGTTTTGAGTAGTATTGCCACCACTGCCCGTGGTAGACGGGCGATGGATTCGCTTTGGGAGCATCTGATGACAAAGTACGGCGCGCTCACTTTTACACCGGCTTACACCAGACTAAACGCTGATCTCGGTGTCATTTCCCAGTTTGCACCAGGGACAAAAGAAAATGCGACTGTTTTTAGCCACCCCAACACTTGGGTAATAATTGCCGAATGCCTTTTAGGCCGTGGTGAAAAAGCATATGATGCCTGGAGGCGAACCTCCTTTTTAACCCGGAGCAAAGAGCCTGATTTATATAAAGTAGAGCCTTATGTTTATGCGGAATTTAGTTACGGGCCGGAAAGCCCTCATTTTGGACAAGCTGGTTATTCTTGGATGACCGGCAGCGCTGCTTGGTTTTTCCGTGCTTGTGTTGATTACATTTTAGGAGTGAGACCAACTCTGGAGGGATTATCGATTGATCCTTGCGTGCCAAAAGGATGGAAGGGATTTTTGATCAAGCGAAATTTCCGGGGAGCTACATATCAAATCAACGTTCAGAACAAAAGTAGCGTAAATAAAGGAGTGAATCAAATCAAAGTTGACGGCAAAGCAATAACCGGACAAATCCTGCCGATTTTCAAGCGGGGAACACATAAGGTTGAGGTAGAACTAGGCCAATGAGACTTCTTTTGTTATACAAAACTTCACCAGAATCTCCAAGTTATAAAACACCTTCGTCATTTGGCGTACAGGGCGAGGTACTGGCCCGTGGATTGAGGGAGCTAGGTGTGGATCTGAAAAGCGCCGATCGCCGTGATAACGAGGGGAAAGAAGCAGCCTACAAAGAATTTAAACCAGATTTTGTCGTTGGCGTGGGCTATTGGGGGGATGTGCCCGAAATTGTTACTCATCCCAAGCAACGCGGGCAGACACCGGTTCCTTGGATTGTTTCCGATGGTGCTGTTTTAGCTCATCAGCAAAAACTTAACGAGCTGAGGCTGGTTTTAGCAACTAGCAATTGGGTAAAAGAAGTGCTAACGCGGGATGGGATTAATACTTCCATTAGGGTGGTTTATGAAGGGGTGGACACGAACGTCTTTAAACCGCTTTCGAAAAATAGTCCAGGGGTAAAAAAATTTCGGGAACGGTTTGGAGTAGGGGGAGACGATCTTTTAATTTTGACTGTCGGCGGTGACGGTAAGAGTAAGGGTTTCCAAGAGGTTGTTTTAGCACTGAAACAGTTAGAAGATAAATTAACCAACTGGAAATACATTGTTAAAGTGGCAGCCAGCCAAACTGGCCAAGAACAAACAGAAGAGGATATGAGGTTGGTTAGGAAATTGGGTTTGGAAGAGCGGGTGATTTTTTTCTCAGAGATGTTGAACAAACAGGAACAGGGAGCTCTTTTCAATGCAGCGGATATCTACGCTGCACCTTCGCATAATGAAGGTTTTGGTCGACCGCTGGTCGAGGCTCAGGCTTGCGGTATTCCGGTTTTGACGGTCGGGGGTACAGCAACTGGGGAGGTAGTACGCCACGGTGTGAGTGGGTTTAGCGCTAAAGTAGCAGAAAAGATCTACAAAAAGAAGTTTATGGTTGGGGACAAAGAAATTGAGCTTGAAGAGCCAAAATTTGTTGGTGTTAAAGCCGACCCTGCTGATCTAGCTTTGTATTTGTTAAAACTGACCGATTCCAACCTGCGGCGGGAAATGGGCGAGGCAGGAAGAAAGTTCGTCTTGGACAATTTCGACTATAGAAAGACGGCGGAGGATATGGTTGAGGCGATAGAGGACACTTTTGGGGAACGTTAGTCTACAAATTAGTATTTCACCATTAAGTTCAAATGCCTGGTTTAATGCAAAATTAAAAGTGCAAAAATTAAAATTACAGATAAAAATTAAAAATTTTTTTACATTTTACACTGTCGTTTTACATTTTGATATTTGATTTTTGATATTACAAGCGTTTGGTAGGTTATGAAATAGTGAAGAGAATGTGAAACGATCTGTGGTGAAAACAAGCAGGGATTTAAGATGCTTCCTTTTTCATTTCTCCCAACAACCAAAGCACTGCCTCTTTCTTATATCTGCGATCCCCACGAGCATTGATTCGAATAGCGGGGAGTTTGCCGCGCTTGCCCCAGCGCTTGATGGTAAGAGGGGAGACCCTTAGGAATGAAGCAACTTCTTTGACTGTCAACAGCTCTGGTAGATCGTCGCCAAGAGCCATGAAAATTCCTTTCCTACGGGCAGACAGTCTACTTAAATATCAAAATGTGCCTCTAAAAGTATCACAATAGAAAAGAAGTTGTCAACCCCCTTTCGCCAAGGCTTCAGGGGGTTGACAACTCGAAGCTTTATGCGAAGTGCTGTCAAGAGGTGTTTGACAAGTAAACAATAGATGTCCGATAATGATATTAACTGCCCATCGAGTCTAACTCGATAGGGAAGTCGGACTTCCCAAATGAAACCTGCCGATTTACTTAAACAATATCGCGAGCACATCAATCCTCCTTACAGTCATCGAGATATCATCTCCGTATTTGGTACTTTATTTCTACTGCTGGCTATTCCGTTGACTACTATTTTTACTACCCAGGGAGGAGAGCGGGTGGGTGGGTCACAACTTGCTGTTAAAGCCCAAACTGTTTCCGAGTTGGATGCAGTGCGAAACGAGAGTTTTAAGTTACTGAAGTTAAACGACCAGTTAGTAAAAGCGATTCCAGGGCAAAAGGGAAAGATCTTAGAGGAAATGGCGTCGGTAGCTAATTCTAGGAAAGCCCGCATGGAATCTCTCTTGGAGAAGAACCCAAAAGAAGTACTTAAAGCCTCGTTTCCAAAGGAAATTGTGGCCTCTTTTCCGGCGGAAATTCAAAAAAACCTTGAGCAACCGGTAACAGTTTCTGGAGATCTTGAGGTTTTGGCGACTGATGATTTTGCTAAAAAACAATCAAAAACTCAATATTTTTTAAATAGTGACAAAGAAAGATTTTCACTTTATCCGACCAAAAAGCTAGCAGTCGCAAAATCAGGAACCAAAGTCGAAATTTCTGGAATAAAAATAGACAATAAAATTATTTTCGAAGGTACTCCAAGCCAAGATTTCAAGGTTTTAGGCACCCTTACCGACACCCTTGGTGAGCAAAAAACAGTGGTAATTTTAGTTAATTTTCAAAATGATACCTCTCAGCCTTTTACCACAGCAACTGCCCAAGATGTTACGTTTACAGGGACGGATTCAGTCAGTTCTTATTATCTTGACGCCTCTTACAATAAAACCTGGCTAACCGGTGATGCCTATGGTTGGTACACGATGGCAATAAATAAAACCTGTGATTATGGGGACATTGAGGCCGCTGCAATTGACGCGGCGGATCCATTCGTTAATTTCCAAAATTATTCGCGGATTATTTTAGCCTTTCCAGGATCTAGTTGTGGTTGGGCAGGACTTGGCACGATTGGCAAATGGGCTGTTTCTACTGACGATGGCGTCGTACAGTCCTCAATTTCTTGGATTATCGCTTCATACTTTGGTCTTTTTGTTGTTGGTCACGAGTTTGGTCATAATCTTGGCGTTTACCATGCCAACGCGCTTGATTGTGGTAGTGTAACTCTTGGGGACAGCTGTACCGATGTTGAATATGGGGATATATACGACATCATGGGTGGTTACAATCCCGGCCATCACAACGCTGCCCACAAACAGGCTCTGAATTGGTTTGAGCCTTCAAACGTTGTTACAGCAACTGACAGTACTGTTTATTGGCTTGAGCCTTTAGAAACTGCCACGTCCGGACCAAAGGTAATAAAGGTGCCTCGGAACGCTAATCAAGCCTTTTATGTAGAGTATCGTCAGGCTATAGGGAAAGACGCAATTTTTTCTGGTGATTCAGATTTGCTGGATGGTGTTTTGATTCACCTTGTGACTACCAATTTCGAAGAGGAAGAGACTTGGTTGCTTGACGCCAGCCCAAATGACGCTGGTTGGCATGGTCCTGCTTTTACGGTTGACCATTTTTATCTTTATGATCCTGTAACCAATATTACTATCACACCAAGCCTCGAGATGGGGGGTTTAATGTATGTCGAGATTGATTTGGGTGATACAGTCTGCGAGAGAGCAAATCCCTTAGTGACTATTGATCCAACCAGTGTTTTGAAAGCTCCAGGGGAGACAGCGACCTTTAGTGTTTCGGTGACAAATAACGATACTAGCCCATGCGGCTCATCGGCATTTACAATTACGAGAGCTGTTCCGGATGGCTGGAGCGCTTCTTTAGCTGCCAGCGAATTGACTATAAGTCCAGGGGCTACGTCTTCTACCACGCTCTCCGTAACTTCTTCGGTAGCTGCTCCCGAAGGTTTCTACGACATAACGGTAACAGCTGCCAACAAAACATTTCCTGTGTACAATAGTTCTGACACCACAAGTTATGAGGTTGATACTCAAGCTCCTGCGACAGTTGATATTAAAGCTGACAGTTCTGATGGGCCGATTACGATTGCTTACAATACTGCCACCACTCTTTCCTGGAGCTCATCCAACGCGACTTCATGCAGCGCTTCTGGTGTTTGGTCGGGAACAAAGGCAACCAGTGGTTCTCAATCTAGCGGTAGCTTGACGGTTAGTTCTACCTTCACGCTTACTTGCAGTGGGCTTGGTGGCAGTGCATCAGACAGCGTTACTGTTAATGTTTCTGATCAAGGTGCACCGTTAGGTAAGCTAGGAGATTTAAACGGTGATGGTTTGGTAAATATTCGTGACGCTAGTATACTAGTAAGTAGATGGAACTCGGCCGATGCAACGGCTGATTTAAACCATGATGGAATGGTAAATATCCGGGATGCCAGTATTCTTGTGTCCCGGTGGGGTAGTTAAATTGACAAGCTGTCAGCTTAGTACATATAATTAATTAAAATGAAAAATCTACTGCCCAAATTGCTAATAGTAAGCCTGCTCCTCGGTGTAACTTGGTTGTCAAATCCGCACCAGGCATTTGCGGCGGCTAATTTCTATCTCTCACCAGCTAGTAAAACCGTTTCACAAGGCTCGTCCTTTGCGGTGGCAGTGCGGGTTTCCAGTGCCGAAGCCATTGATTCCGTTCAAGCAAACCTTTCTTACCCGGCCGACAAACTCGATTTCCTCTCAATCAGTACAAGTAGCAGTGCCTTTAGTTTGCAGTGGGAGAACAGCGGGGGAGGGGGGTCGGTGCGAATTGCCCGATCGGTGCCAGGCGGTAGCGTCTCTGGCGATAAACTAATTGCTACTGTCAGTTTCCGAGCCAAACAAAGCTCTGGCTCGGCAACCATTAGTTTTGCCGGTGGTACCGAAGCAGTTAGCGCAGGTACTTCCGTCGGCGGTGGGAAAACAGGTGGAACTTACACCTTCTCACCAGCGCCGCCTCCACCGCCACCTCCGCCACCACCCGACACCACTGCGCCAAAGATCACCGATGTAAAAGTGACTGCGACTACGTTTAAAGGAGCTACTATTGAGTGGAAGACGGATGAGGACTCTAGCTCAGCCGTCGAATACGGTTTAAACAATAAATATGGTCTGACCGCCCAAAGTGAAGGATTGACCAAAGCCCATAAGGTGGCATTTTCCTCAGAATTTCTGATCCCAGGGGAAACTTATCACTTCAAAGTAAAGAGTGCTGATGCGGCTGGTAACCTAGCAACCAGTACCGACAGCACCTTTAAAGCCCATGGTTTTACAGTAAAAATCAAGGTAGTAAATGAAAAAGGCAAACCGGTTGAGGGAGCAAAGGTGACCTTATCCTCCGAGCCGCTGACCCGTGTGACTGACAAAGATGGAGTGGCGACCTTTGAAAATGTTGCCCCAGGTAAACATTTAGTCAATGTCGAGTTTGGTGGTAAGCTTCAAAGCAGTACGATTGAGGTCAAAGATGCAACAGAAGAAGAATTAAAAACTGGTAAGCTAGCTACACAAAGCTCACAGGTAAAGGTCACTGCCGGCGCATTTCTTGCACCAAACCAAATCCTCTGGCCACTTTTAGTTGGTTTAGCAACCTTGATAACTATTCTACTAGCTGGTGGTTTTGTTTGGTGGAAAAAGAGGAAAAGCAACCATAACAAATAACAGCTTTTTGTCCTCGCCGCCACCTATTATACGCACTAGTTACTTAAATCTTAAGTCTTAAAACTTAGATCTTTATTGTAGTTCAACCTTACCACCAGCTGCTTCAAGTTTTTGCTTTGCCTCGGTTCATATCTAGAATTTGACAAGTAAGCAATCCTTAGCAGATAATTAAATTATCCTCCTTCGCTCAGAAAGCTTCGGAGGACGAACCTGCCCACCCTTCGACGGCCCGACTAACTCACCGCTCAGGGTAGGCAAGTGTAACTGCCCAAATGAATGCTGCCGACTTAATTAAACAATATCGAGAAAGTATCAATCCTCCTTACACTCGCAAGGATCTTCTTACAATTGGCGCTACAGTATTTGTTTTACTGGCAATTCCTTTAACGGTGATTTTGGCTAACCAAGTCAGGGAGTTTAGTGGGAGAGCGGCTACTGTCTGTGAAGTATCTACCGCAAGTAATGTAGTGACTTCTCGGCAAATGCAAATAAATGTAAATTGTCCAGGGGCTAATTTTTTTAAACTGTCCGAAACGCCGGGTTTTAAAGAATTACCTGAAGCAGGCGTTAATGTTGAGATTATCAATGTTGATCCGGAAGGAAAATTTGCTGACCTGTCGATAACCTATCCCGGTGGAATTGCAGGAGATAACGAACAGGATTTTCAAATACCGAACACTGTAACTACCTTAAAAGTTTTAGTTGTTTTCTTTGATTATGCCAATCAAGAACTGGGTCCGCTTAGTTTCACCACCCCCGTTTGGGCGGAAAAAGTGGTTTTTGGCAGTAACCATGACGGTAGAGGGCTTTATAACAGCCTTAAAGCTTACTTCGACCAGATATCATACGGCCAGGCAAATCTCACCGGCGAGGTTTATCCTAATTGGGTTTATATCAAGCCTATCGAAGAATACCGGAAATTAAAATCACATACCACTATGACAATGGCTGGAGATATTTCCAATGCGGTGGCTGCCAGCGGTTTTCTTAACGGAAAAAGTTTTGATATTTTACTTGGACTTACCCCAGGCGGAGTTTTTGTTAACTCTCGTTCTTTTATGGCGCCCTTTATTTCCAGTCCGTGGAATGAAAATTTTAAAGGATATTATTTAATGGATACTCCCATAAATAGCGATTCCAACATATATCATCCCATAGAAAATGAAGCCCAAACTTCCCTTACTGAAAATTTAGTTTTATCAAGATTTAACCCGCGCTCCGTCAGCGGTGTTTGGTTGGCATCCGATCCGGAGCATTTAGGAACAAATTACTTTACTGGCGGCCAATTGCTAAATGGCGGACAAATTGACCCAAACTTATATAATCCGGAAATAAAGTATCTGAAATTGGGAACCTCATTCCCCTCTCCAAACACCCCAATTTTAATTTCATATCAGCCATATGCCCAGTTCACCATTCCTGACCTGATCAAAAATATTACCCCGTCCGATACTTTAATTTACGATGTCGCTTGGTTTGGTCATTTTTTTATGCATGATTTTACCCATGCTGCTGGCCGTTTACTTAATAGTTCTAATCTGCACATTTCGGATACATATAATCTTCCCTGGGAATTTTTCAACCGTTATGATGGAATGAGTCAGGGAGGGGATAATTCAACCAGAGTTACATATCCGGAAATAAATGAAACCATCGAACATAATGTTCCAGCTCAATTTACCGGTTATGCTAAAACGATGCTTAATTACGAACATCCCTATGTGCTTAATTACGGTCAAAACGAGGTTAATTTAAGAATCTATAAAACCGAGGAAGGAGATTATGCTGACAGTACAAACCGTACTAAACTAATTAAAGTTCCTCTGCATCCTCCAAACGATACTGTCGCTTGGCAAGCAGTAAATCCGGCTAATCAGTTGCAAAGAAAATATCTTGGTAAAGAATACCTTCTTCTAGAATGGAGATACAAAGGTGACTTGGAAAACGGGCGTCACAATTTTGACAGCGAATTACCTCATCAGGGATTGTTGATCTATCGGGTAATTGATAATAACACAATTATAAGTCCAAGCGGTGAATTTTTGGGAAATGATAATGACCACGCCATAAGAATTGAAGACGCCACGCCCCCTCAACCACCATTTATGTCATTAAGTGATTTCATGCAAAAAGAATCCGCTTCTCTTTACGAAACTCCGGCCGTCTTTGGTCCCGACTCCGGCATCTATAATTTTCTGGCTCCCGACCGCTGGAATTGGAAAAATCAGGACAGCGCGACTGCTGATTTCGTTTTTTCCGAAGGTTATGGCTTAAAAACCATCTATGCTAAATTTATGGATTTAAACGGGAACATCGTCAAAGAAACATCCTTAAATGTAACTTATTCAGAAGAGGGAACTCCGAGCGATACAACTCCACCAACCGTTTCGATTACCTCACCAACTGATGGATCTACAGTTTCGGGGAATATCAGTGTCGCTGCTACTGCTAGTGACAATGTCGGTGTCACTAGGGTAGAGTTTTATGTCGATTCTATCCTAAAGGCAACTGATACCACCTCTCCCTACGGCTTTCCCTGG
>Ga0154803_122_pt1 | contig 11106 bp, 11 predicted proteins | sample Rifle2008BG16ft_FD_105811 | JGI IMG/M metagenome (GOLD analysis project Ga0154803, IMG submission 105811) | Candidatus Woykebacteria bacterium RBG_16_44_10
GCTCAACGGAAATAATCACAGGGGAAGAACTTGATAGGCTTTCTCTGGAGAAGTTTGAGGAAAGGGTCGAACATATTAGAGTTTATGCCAGGGTAGCGCCAGAACAAAAACTCAAAATCGTCAAAGCCCTTCAAGACAAAGGCCAGTTTATCGCCATGACTGGTGACGGTGTAAATGACGCACCGGCCCTAAAAAGAGCTGACATTGGTATTGCAATGGGGATAACCGGTACTGATGTTGCTAAAGAAGCGGCTCACATGATTCTACTCGATGACAATTTCGCGACAATTGTCCGGGCGGTTAGAGAAGGAAGAAGAATCTTTGATAATATTCGTAAATTCATCAAGTACACCATGACCAGCAATTCCGGCGAAATTTGGACAATATTTTTGGCGCCCTTTTTTGGCCTACCGATTCCCCTTTTACCAATTCATATCCTTTGGATTAATTTAGTTACTGATGGCTTACCTGGTCTTGCTCTAGCGGCCGAACCGGAAGAAAAAGGAGTGATGAAGAGGCCACCTCGCCATCCACAGGAAAGTATTTTCGCTCAAAGGTTGGGCATCCATATAATTTGGGTTGGTCTTTTAATGGGTTTTGTTTCAATTTTTACCCAGGCCTGGGCGATAAAAACCGGCCACGGCCACTGGCAGACGATGGTTTTTACTGTCCTTTGTCTCTCCCAAATGGGTCATGTTCTGGCAATACGGTCGGAAAGGAGATCGCTTTTTTCTCAAGGCTTGCTGTCCAACACAGCTCTCCTTGGCGCCTTCCTCCTTACCTTACTCTTACAGCTATCCACTATCTACGCTCCCTTCTTACACCCAATATTTAAAACTGCTCCTCTGACACTAGCTGAATTAGCAATTACCCTCGTTCTTTCGTCAGCTGTTTTCTTTGCTGTTGAGCTTGAAAAGCTTTACTTACGCCGTTTCGGACCCAAAACTATTGAGCAGACTATTTAAAACTTGTATAATTAAATCATCCATGGACATTTGGGCAAATCTCTTTGGTCAATCAGAAGGTAAATTTGAAACCTTAAATAACAGGCTTACTCTTCATGAACAGGCTTCTCAGGAGAAATTGCACAGTACTCACCCTCACTTAAAGGATCTTTTCACCAAACACCAAATTGATCTTCGACAAATCCGAAAGCAAGGCGTCCGAATAGCCGCAGCGGCGGCGGTACTGGGTGCTTTTTTGGCTATTCCCCATCTCATCGGACACCCTTCTGTAACGACTCCTAAGCCAGGAGCAGGTGGCGCTAGAGAAGTTACCCGACCAGTATCAGACCAAAGCGGCCGAATAACCCCCACAGCTGCCTCCGTAAAAGTGGGAACGACTGTGGAGCAACCTTCGGCAGGTGTAGGCGCCCCATCACAACCTGTAAGCACCCCCAGCGGACCAGTCGATCAACCTGATCAATCAAAAAAGGGCCACCAAGGTCACATTCACGGCCGTAGTTACCTAGCTCCACCAAAAGAGCACGGTCTGCACGACCTTGGACTCCACAAGGGGCAGCTCAAAAATCCGCAAGTACCCGAGATCGGACCACACCCTACTGAACTGGATGTTCATACGAAAGGAGAAAAAACATGAGTGTGTTCTATGATCATTTAGTAGGGCTTGATGACATTCATAATGAAATTTTAGAGTTTGATCTGCCAACGCGGCAGCATTACCATCTTTTACAAATCGTCGATTCGACTCTTCATCATGAGATCTTAAACGTAATTTTGTTGGAAATTCCAGTCGAAGTTCACGAGCATTTTCTGGTCGAATTTAACAACCGCCCTCATGACCCAGCTCACCTTGACTATCTTAAACTGTTTTCTCCTGAGATTGAAGATAAAATCCGCAGCCGCGCAAATCTAACAAAGGCAAAAATTATTGAGGAACTCCAACGACAAAGATGATTAAGTATACCGATCAGCGACCTTTGTAGCACCGAATGAATCAGGTTTGATTTTATAAGTGAGACCACTTCCAAGTACCATCCCGGTCACCCAGCGGATCATGTCACGGGTAAGACCTCCTTCACCAATATCTAGGTGCACCTCCGGCTCATAAGCAGAAAGCCCGTTGTGACGAAAGGTATCACGGATCCTCCAGGCAAGCTCAATTGAAAGCTGAGTCTCTTTGGCAATACGGTCAGCTACCGCTACAACATTTGAGAGGCTCTGACGGCTCCAAAAGTAGATTCCACCTTGACCAATCCGATGAACAATTATCGCGGTGGCGAAGAGAGCTCCGCCGTCTTGCTTTTCGGAATCAGTGCCAACAATTACTTTATAGCGGAAGTTTGGATCTTCCTTGATATAATCAGCAATCTTTTCGATTACCCCCTCGTAAGTTAGCGAACCACAACTTGGTGAGTTAAATATGTCGCTCATAGAAGGAAATATTGTACTGCAAATTCTTCTAAAAAGCAAAGTTTACGCCTTGTTTTAAACCTTCTAATAAACTCCCCCAAACGACTCCCGTCCAGATAAAAGAACTAATTGTGGAGGATAAAATCAGCAAAAGTACAGACGGTGCCTCTGGGTATCGCAAAAGGCGCAAGAAAATTGCGTAAGGAAACACACCAATCAATAGACCACTTAAAAATAAAGTGGACTGGCCTTTAGTTTCAATCCGCGTGTGGGTTTTAGTAGGTAGTCTTTGGAGAAGATCCTCTACCCACTCCTTACCGGCAGTAAGTTCGAGTAATCGAAAATAAAAAATGGAGATGGCTCCAGTGAGAGCAGCCATAACAAGGGTTGCTGCAAATGCACTAAGATAAAGAACCAAAAAAATCGAGAGAATTCGAAAAAGATTTACCGGCAACGGTCCTGCAACCGGCCCAGGCCAAATCAAACCAATGATGCTTTGTCGAAGTTTTTCGTTCATTAATCGACACTGTTATTGCGCTGCGAAGTCGGCTCAATTTATGAAGCGTCACTAGCACCCCGAAAAAGACTTCGTCTTCACGGGGCAGGCAAGCTTTCGCGTTTACCCCGTAGCGAGCGAAGCGAGTCGAACGGGGCGGATTTGACGCTGCAATAAATTGTTAGTCGACGAGCAAGGCGCAATTCCCGATGGCTTATTGCGACCAAAGGTAGCAAAACTTTATTATTCCAAGTAATCCTTGAGCTTCTTTATAACGAAGTTCGCAAGAAACTAATACCATTCATTATTCTAAATAATCTTTTAGTTTCTTACTCCGTGTGGGATGGCGCAGTTTCCGAATTGCCTTTGCTTCAATCTGGCGAATTCGCTCACGGGTTACCCCAAACTCCCGGCCAACTTCTTCTAATGTTCGTTGCCTCCCGTCTTCTAAGCCGAAACGCAACCGCAAAACCTTTTTCTCACGATCATTTAGAGTATCCAAAACTTCGGCCAGGTGGGATTTTAGTAATTCGGCACTCGCTTGATCCTCTGGTCGAACCTCTTCATCGGGAATAAAATCCCCTAGCGTAGAGTCTTTTTCTTCGCCAACCGGTGCCTCCAGACTGGTTGGTTCCTGGGAAACTTTAATGATCTCTCGGACTTTTTCTGGTTCAATCCCCATCTCCTTCGCAACCTCATCCGGTGTTGGCTCACGACCAAGCTCCTGCATTAACTTGCGGGAAGTGCGAATAAAACGATTGATAGTTTCCACCATGTGGACGGGAATGCGAATTGTTCTCGCTTGATCAGCAATTGCCCGGGTAATCGCTTGGCGGATCCACCACGTCGCATAGGTAGAAAACTTGTATCCCTTCCGCCAGTCAAATTTTTCTACTGCTCGCATTAGACCGATATTACCCTCTTCAATTAAATCAAGGAGAGAAAGCCCCCGACCGACATATTTTTTCGCTATGGATACGACCAAGCGAAGATTTGAGTTGATTAGCCGCTCTTTAGCAGCAAGGCTGCCTTTTTCTGCTTTTTGAGCTAGTTCAACTTCCTCTGCAGCGGTTAAAAGCGAGACCCGGCCAATTTCTTTTAAATACATCCGCACCGGATCGCTAATCTGACCTTCCGCTAAAGTAGTTAAAACCTCAAGTTCTTTCTCTAAGTCGCCTGGTTTCAATTCTTCCTCTGTCCCAACCTCTAAAACATCGATTCCCTCTTCTGCCAAATGGGTATAAAGATCATCAAGTTCTTGGACCCTACTTTCAGCATCAGGAAAAACAGTCAAAACCTCATCTTGGGTAACAAACCCAACTTCCTTTCCTTTTTTGACTAGTTCAGCGGTGATTTCTCCAATCGATTTTGTGGCCATAACTTACTTTTCTTCTAACCTAAATAGAGTCTTGGATAAGTCCCGGAAATCTTGACTCAAGGAAGCAATTTTACCTTCATTACCTACACTTTCCGCTTGCTTTATTGCCAAGGAAAGTTCCTTCAATTTCGTTCGTAAGTTTAGCTCTTTCAATCTTTTGGCGCAATAGTTGATTTCTTTCTCAACTCTTTGATTATCCGCCAAGATTTCTTCATCAATTTCTAGGAGCAAAAGTTCGTCAAAGGTGGGTAGAAGTGGTTCAGGTATGTTTTTGGCCAAAACCTTGACTTTCAAACGGCCCTCTTTGTCTTTTAGTTCACGGGTTTTACCAAATATTTCTCTTGTTTGGGATTGATCAAAGATTTTTCCGTCCAAGCCTTCAGGCAAATAGCTGCTTTGGATTATCAGGGCCAGTAAGTATCTTTCGACGATGCCGGCTTTCCTTTCGCCTATTGGTTTTTCTAGGATTTCAGTAATGTTTACAGTTCCTTTTTCTTCTCCTTGGTACTTTTTTAAAGCTGCTCGTAGCACCCCCTCTTCGATCCCTAGTTTATTTTCCAAAACCTGAAGATAATGGGCTTTGACGATCTCATCGCTCAAGCGGGCAATTTCCGGTAGGACTTCACCAGCAATCTTACGTTTGCTTTCAGCTCCTTCTGCGCCATACTTTTTAACCGCTGAATTAATAAAATAATCATAGATCGGTACTGCTTCTTTGATCGCCTTCTTCCATTCGAGTGGCTTTTTTTGAATTAATTCGTCTGGGTCTTTACCCTCGGAGAGCTGAACAACTCTGATATTCAAACCAGCGTTTTCGGCAATTTCTATCCCTCTTTTTGCCGCTGTATCACCTGCTAAATCGGTATCAAACGCAAAAAGAATATTTTCGGCGAAGCGATGTAAGATTTCGACTTGTTCACTACTAACAGCTGTGCCAAGAGGGGCAACTGTATTGATAACACCAACTTGGTGAGAAGAAATCACATCAATATTGCCCTCGACTAGTATCGCTGCCTTTTCTTTCTTAATCTCCATCTTGGCTAAATTTATTCCGTACAAAGCCTTGCTTTTGTGAAAAAGTGGTGTTTCGGGACTGTTGAGATACTTTGGTTCATCGTCCCCAAAGGCACGACCGGAAAAAGCAATCGTTCTCCCTTGGCTGTCAAAAATCGGGAAAATAATCCGATTTTTAAATCGGTCCACTACTCCGTCGCTGGTAGCTAAGGTTAATCCAGCTAGACTAATGTCTTGCGGCAAAAAGCCTTTTTTCGCCAAAAACTGAAATAAAAAATTCCGCTGCGGGCTAGCCACCCCTAATTTAAAATCTTTAATTGATTTACTAGTAACCCCGCGCGATTTTAAATAAGCGCGAGCCTGCTCTCCAGAGGGGTGTCTAGTAAGAAGGTAATGATAAACTTCACAGGCTGTTTCCGAAATTTTTAACAAGACTTCCTTCTTTTGTTCCGCGGGAGAAGGTTGGTATTCTTTTAGTCGCACCCCAACTCTAGCCGCTAAAAACCGCAAGGCCTCACCAAACTCCATCCCCTCCATTCGTTTCAAAAAAACAAAAGCGTCCCCGCCCTCGTTGCAGCCAAAGCACTTAAAGATCTGCCTATCGGAATTGACCATGAAGGAAGGAGTCTTTTCGCCGTGAAATGGGCAAAGAGCTTTATAATTTCTGCCTGCTTTCTTTAGCGGGATATACTCGTTAATCAATCCGACAATATCTACTCGACTTTTCACCTCATCAACTTGGCTTTCCATTTCCAACCTATACTAGTTTATTCACAAGTAAAAGACAAGTAATTGACCGAGGTTAATAATGATTGACCAGTAGGAAACTAAAGTGTTACGATTAAGTGTCTAAAATTATGGCTGCGATACATGTCGAAAAGCTAAAAAAGTACTTCGGCAAAACCAAAGCGGTCGATGGGATTTCGTTTGAAGTAAATGAAGGTGAGATCATGGGTTTTTTGGGGCCAAACGGAGCTGGGAAAACGACAACCATCCGCTGCCTGATGGATTTTATCCGACCAACGCAAGGTCAGATTGAAATTATAGGCAAAGACGCCCAAAAAAACGCGCCCGAAGTAAAAGCAGACATTGGTTATTTATCAAGCGAAGTCGATCTTTATAAGTCCTGGACCGGCGCCGAACACATCCATTTTTTGGAGAGAATTCGCGGTATTAGTAAATTCGACGAGGAATTAATCAAGGAGTTAAAGCTTGACACAAAGAAAAAAGTTAGTGCCCTATCGACCGGCAATCGTCAAAAACTTGGCATAATCTTGGCATTGATGCACCAGCCAAAACTTTTGATCCTTGACGAACCAACTGTTGGTCTTGACCCCCTACTCCAAAATTATATTTATGAAATCCTAAAAGCTGAGGCGGCAAAAGGAAAAACTATTTTTATGTCCTCGCACAATCTGGCCGAAGTGGAAAAAATTTGCGATCGTGTGATCATCCTCAAGGATGGCAAAATCGTCGCTGTCGAAAGTATCAATAACATCAAAAGAAAAAGAATCTACACTGTCTACGCTTATTTTGAAGGCGACGTGCCGAAAAAAGAGATCGTCACCGATGGGATCAGTCTAATCGAGGAGTTTTCTGATGGGTTGGTTTTAAGTGTCAAGGGGGACACCAAACCATTGCTTAAGAAGCTTTCTTCTTATGAAAATCTAAAAGACCTAGAAATCACTCACGCCGGTTTAGAAGAAGTCTTTATGGAGTTTTATAAATAAGAAATAATATGTGGCCAATATTTAGCAAAGTACTAAAAACCAATCGAGTTGCTCTTTTGATTTACAATGCTATCTGTATTGGTTTTGTTTGGTTTTACGCTGCTTTCTTTCCCTCAATCTTTAAGGAAAGCGAGAAGTTAAAAGAGGCTTTCCAGGCTTACCCTCAAGACTTGATGAAAGCCTTTGGCATCGACCTTGACAAATTTATCTCTAGTTTTGAAGGCTTTATGGCCGGCGAGTATTTCAGCATGCTTTGGCCAATAATTTTGATTGTTTTGATTATTGCTTATGCCGGATCAGCAATTGCTGGAGAGATAGAGCAAGGGACGATTGAATTACTGCTCGCCCAACCAATTTCGCGACTGCGCATTTTCTTTTCAAAGTACCTTTCCGGTTTATTTATCATCACCGTCTTTATTGCCATTTCTAATTCGTCCGTAATTCTCTTTGCCCGACTTTATAATGTAAGCTTCCATTGGGAAAACTTTTTAACGATCTCGATTTTAGGTTTCTTATTTGCCTTTGCTATTTATGGAATTTGTTTTATGCTCTCGGCGATTTTCTCTTCAAAAGGCCGGGCCGCTGCCCTCACCGGCGGCCTGCTTATAATAATGTACGCTCTTAATATCTTCTCCACCTTTCAAGAATCGCTGAAAGACTTAAAGTACGCCTCTTTCTTTTACTATTACGACCAAAACTCTGCGCTTATTGACAGCCACATCGCTACTTTAAGCATCGTTGTATTTTTGGCGGTCGGAATAATCTGCACGATCGTAGGGGCAATTGCCTTTGTCAAAAGGGATATCGCCACAACATAACGAATTGGTTGGCTATTGTTGTTTCCAAGCTTTGGTTGCTTCCCATAAAAGCAATATGCCTAAGACAACCAGAATGAAACCAGCGATTGTACCAGGATAATAGACCCCAAGCATAAAAGAGCGGATTAGATGGTGAATTTCGGAGATAAAAAGAAGGCTAAAGAATATTACCACAACAAGCTGCCATTTTCCGCCCCGCAAGGAAAGGTAATTTGTTCCTAGCCACAAAACTCCGAATACTCCAACCATTAGGATGAAAGCTTCGTCGGCGTTTTGCGAAATCGGTGTCAAAGCATTTATTATGCCATCGAATACAGCTTTTGCATCAGTGTAATAAGTGTGATCAATTCGAAAAAGCCACAATTCTAGTGGCATGTGAATAATCTCAAGTATCGATGCGGCCAGAAAAAGATTTAAGATCCTCTTAGTCACCATAATTTTATTTTACCAAAAACCGCCTTCTTGGCGATTTTTTTAAGGCTTTGCAACCGTGCTAATAAGTGATCGGGTCGTCGAAGAGCTGGTAAGCGAAATCCCCGTAGCGCCATTCCATCTTTGTTCCAGCAGGCGCAATGGTAACTTTATTCCCACTTAAAACTGGGGTCGCGTTTTTCTCTACATGGATTCCATCGCCAACATTAGATATAGTGTTGTTTCTGATTGTCGGGCTACCCCCAAGCACCACGATACCGGTGTGGCAGTTTTTTATCACATTACGTTCAATAATCGCTTTTGATCCTCCGGCCTGAATATCAATTCCCTCGTGGCCACTGTCACTAATTTGGTTGCCGATTATCTGCAAAGAAGCGTTGCCGCCAGATATACCCGCCCAAAAATTATGCCGAAAGGTTGAGTTTCTAACGACACTTTTTGAATGCTCGCCTTGAGGCGAAAGCCCGTGACGGCTATATTCCAAAATGATGTACTCAAAGACGCTCCCATCAGCATGGAAAGTAACTCCTTCCCAGTCAGCGTAATAGGGTTTCTCCGCGGCGGAGGTAAAGATGATTGGTTTTTCTTTTGTGCCAATAGCCGTTACTTTACCCATAAATGAGAGGTTTGCGTGGCTTTGTTCATAACTTGCCAGCCTTGTCGGGTCATTGTCATTGTACCCATCAGCTTCTACCCCATGTCCGTCTTTTTGATCATCACCAACTACAAATTTAATGACCGTACCTGGTTTGATAATAACATCCCGTCCAATACCAGTATCACCAGTCATCGTCACCGTACCGCTCCAAACTTCCTCACCTTTTTCAGTCACCTCTTTATCCTTGAAACCACTAGGGGTCCCTGATTCTTTTGTTGTCTTATCTGAATTTAAGAATATAACACCGCCGACAACACCAATAGCGATGATAACCAGACCAATTAGAATTAAAGCAGAACGCTTCCTGATTATTTCTTTGAGATTACCCACAACTAAATCTTAAGCCTTCAAACAACCCTTTGCAAGAAACCCAAAACTCGCGGTGGTAAATAACCAGATTGATACTTTAAATATTGTCGTATTTCTAGCGGTCGGGATAATTACTGCTACAGCCGCTGCTGTTACCTTTGTCAAAAGGGATATTGCCACGACGTAGTCTCCGCAGGAACGGGCCTTGTAGCTTAAAAATTTCCTCTCTCCTAAAACCGACAAATCACTATTAGCGTAGCACCTAAATCTCTGTTTGGGCTATAATCGCAAGATTACATCTCGCGACTGTTTCTCTAGCGAGATATAATTAAAATAGTTGTGATTACACCACCTGCTAGCGCCGATCAGCAACAAGGGCAAGAGGGCTCGAAAGTTATTGGCCGACTTTGGCTTATTCTAATAATAGTCCTAGCAGCAATTTTGCGCCTGTATGTCAATTTCAGCCCGGAGCTTATGCCTGGCGTAAACACGCCCTACTACCCTGTCCAAGTTCGCTCTATTCTCGAAACTGGGCATCTTGGATTTCCCGACCTGCCCTTTGTCTTCTACCTTGAGGCGTTCTTTGCCAAACTTCTCCATTTATTTAATCTCTGTGATCTTTCCGGCTGCATTATGGCTTCTTGGAAAATTATTGATGCCGTACTCTACCCATTAATTGCCATACCGGTGTTTCTCTTGGCAGGCTCTGTTGCGAGAAATGTAAAAGCCCCCAAATGGGTTTTACTCTTGCCTTCGATATTGGTAGTAGCTTCTTTCCCGGCATGGATAATGATGGGCGAGCTTCAAAAGAACTCGATCGGTCTTGTCTGGGCAATGTTTTATATTTACTTTCTATACAGGGGTGTGTACGGGGGTAAAGTAATCGACTACATTTTAGCTGGGGTCTTCTTCATATTGACAGGTCTAACTCATTTGGGTGCGTTGGGGTTTTGTTTAGCTTTCTCAGCCAGTTTCCTCTTTTTCTCGATTATCATTAAACACGAGAGAAGAATTTATTTAATAAAAATATCGGTTTTACTGCTTTTAGCTGCCGCTTCAATCTCTGCTTTTTTATTATACTTTGATCCGGGACGATTCGGAAGATTAGCCAGTGTAATGGCCTTGCCAACCAAGATATTTGAGCAGCCAATAATTTTTGGTTTTTTTAAGGATCAAGCTTCTACCATGCTGATGTATTTTCAAAATCCTATGGGCATCAACGCCAACGCGGTAGCGATTCTTGGTTTAGTTTTGTTTTTTAGAAAAAGGAAGGAAATCTCGCCCCAAGAAAAAATATTATTACTGGCTTCTATCTCGGTTACCATTTTTATGGGCTCGCCTTTTCTTGGTGCTGAATGGGCACAAAGACTTTACCTAATGGCTTATATCCCCACAATCATTGTTTTTATTTTTCTTCTAAAATATATCGCAGCTGCGTGGAAGAAGCTGCTTCTAACCGCCTTAGTGCTTATAGTAACGTCTGCTCCAACCCCAATGCTTCTGATTTCGGGTATGAAAAGCACTCCGTCGATCAACAAGGAAGCATACAACCACCTTCTGAAATTAAAAAAAATGATTGATAATCCCGAGGAAACATTGATTATTACCAGACACGGGTTGGAATGGTGGTTAGCTTGGGTGCTTGAAGTGGACGTTGGCCAAATGCCCAGTTTAACAAAAGAAAGTTTCCAAAATTACGACAATGTCTATTTATTGAGGCAAAAGTCTGGTCAGCAGAATGTTGGGCCGCCTGGCCCCGGCGGTTCCTTCCCAGAAGTTGTTATCCCACCCGGTGCGGAGATTACCTATGAGGATGAATACTTTATTTTGGCTAGAGCTCCAGAAGAAACCCCGCGTTTTCATTATGAAGAAAAGTAGATATATTTAGCGCGTTTTTCA
>Ga0154803_103_pt2 | contig 10955 bp, 12 predicted proteins | sample Rifle2008BG16ft_FD_105811 | JGI IMG/M metagenome (GOLD analysis project Ga0154803, IMG submission 105811) | Candidatus Woykebacteria bacterium RBG_16_44_10
AATCTTAGCAACAATTGAGCAAGTACTGTCCGCTTCTGTCTCGACAAGATTTAATCTACCAAATAACTGATTATCGTGATTTTTATCAAAATTAACAATTGTTTTATTTTCAAGAAAGTCGCTACCTAATTCACTCATCTCTTTCAAAGACGTCACTCCTACACTAATAATTAGATCTGCTTCCTCGCCTTGATAAGAAATTTTTAGATCCGTTGGTTCTATTTTTCTGCCCTTTGGGCTGATAATAAAATTAAAATTTTCACCTTCCAGACTGTATGAGACTTTTTCGACACCGTCCTTACGCCAATTAAAAGTGACTACTAGTTTCTTTATTTCCACCTTGTCCGTTATCTTCGCCGAAAAATCTTGAAAAACTTCTGGTATCTTCCCAGTAGCACAAACCTGCACGCTCTTACCTAAAGTGGCGAGAGACTCCTCTATGGACAAAGCTGCGGCTAGGTTATCCACTGACGGATCTTTCCCAACCAAAACCAAGATCTTTTTTGCCGATTCTATTAAGTTGTTGAATAAGGCAGAATTTTCCCCACTAACTTGCATAAATTCTTATTTACATGGAGCAGAGTGACAGATATTTACCTCTAACAGCTACGAGCGACTTTAGCTCTTTGAGCACACGGCTCTTAGTTCAAGCAGGTAGTCGTAAGACTACGCTTGAACGCAAGACGCGCAGTAGCCAATCTCCGACAGGAGATATTGGCTACGAGCGGCTTATAGCAACAATTATATCACCCTTTGTAAAGGGTAGGTCTTTCTCGAAAGTTACTCCAAATTCTTCGTCAACACTCGCTTGGTTGATGTTTGTTTCTCTATGCTTCATTGAAACAACCCTACTCTCACCCAGTTTTTTTCCGCCTCGTTTCAGCGCGATGGTATCGCTTTTACTTATCCTTCCGTCAATAACCCGGCAACCTGCTATCTTAACGTCTTCCATTCTAAAAACATCAATAACTTCTGCCTCACCATAAATTTTTTCTTCTACCTTTTTCTCTTTCAGAGCCTCTAATCCCTCCTCAAGTTCTTCTAGAAGCTCGTAGATAAGCTGGTACTTTCGAATCAAAACCCCCTCCTCACTAGCTAGTTTTTCTGCTGCGGCACCGATTCCGACATTAAAACCAATGATTAGCGACCCTGTAGACGCTGCTAGTAGAATGTCGCTTTCAGAAATATCTCCAGTCGCTTCGTAGTAAACTTTTACCTCTTTGGTATCTTCCTTTAGACGTTCAATGGCGCCGGTGATTGCTTCTAGCGAACCAGCAGCATCGGCTTTTAGAATAAGGCGGATTTCGTTTTCAGCGGGTTTTGCCAGTTTATCTTGTAAGCTTGGTCGGGCCGGTTTTTCTTTTTTTTGTTGAGCAGTTACTGGAGCACCGCTCTTAGCAACCTCCCCCACTTTAGGTACCGAAGTAAACCCTAGGACCTCAACCGGAGTAGAAGGCAGTGCTTCGCGGACTGGTCTCCCACCTGAGTCAGTTAATGAGCGGGTTTTCCCACTAGCACTATTAGTAGCAATTGGTTCACCGATCCGTAGAACTCCCTCTTTCACAATCAGACTCGCCGAAGGACCTCGCGATTTGTCCAACCTAGCCTCAATTACCACGCCGCTAAAGGGATTGTTTTTTTCTTCTTTTAACTCGGCTATGTCTGCTAAAAGGCAAATCATTTCGAGGAGTTCATCAGTCCCCTGGCCAGTCTTTGCCGAGACTAACACTGTTACTACATCGCCACCGTATCCTTCTACTAAAACGTCTTCTTCAGCTAATTGTTTTTTGACCTTATCAACACTTACTCCCGGCAGATCCATTTTGTTGATAGCAACAATGAACGGAACGCCGGCTGCTTTAATGTGGGCAATACTCTCTCGGGTCTGAGGCATAACGCCATCGTCAGCAGCTATCACAAGGACTACAATATCGGAAATCTGACCACCCCTCGCCCTCATTGCTGAAAAGGCTTCATGACCAGGGGTGTCAATAAAGGTAATCTTTCTTTTTTGATAATCTATTTGATAGGCGCCTATGTGCTGGGTAATACCACCAGCTTCTTTGGCTGCTACATGGCTTTTGCGGATGTAGTCAAGAAGGGTAGTTTTGCCGTGGTCGACGTGGCCAAGTACGGCCACCACCGGTGGCCTTCCAGGAATTTCCTGCTTTATAGATTGTTTATTTTCAAGTTTAGCTCTAGTCTCCCGAACCATAAATATCGATAATTAAGCACGCTAGTTATATTAAACAAGTGGGCCTGGAAAGGTCTCATTCTTCACCCTTACTTTTTTTTCGCTTTTTTCTTAGTTTCTTTTTTCTTTGCTTTAGGCTTAGCCGCTTTTTTGCCTTTACTCTTAGCTTTTGCGGCTGTAGTCTTCCGTGCTTTTGTGCCTTGACTGCCGGCAGGCAGGTTTGCAGTCTTTTCTTCAACATCTTGAATTTTTTCTGCTCCCTTTATATCAATTCGCCAGCCGGTAAGTTTTGCTGCTAAGCGGACGTTTTGGCCATCTTTACCAATTGCCAAAGAAAGTTGGTCCTCCGGCACTTCGACATAAGCCGTCATGTTTGCTTCGTCAGTCCGAACCTTATCAACCTTGGCTGGTGAGAGTGCTGCCGCCACAAATTTAGCTGGATCGCTACTATAAGCAATAACATCGATCTTTTCCATACCCAGTTCAGCAATCACAGCTTGGACCCTAACCCCTTTTTGGCCAACGCAACTTCCGACTGGATCGACTCCAGTTTGCCTACTGGCTACCGCAACTTTACTTCGGTTACCTGCTTCCCGAGCAACTCCTTTTATTTCAACCACCCCTGAACTAATCTCTGGCACCTCAAGTTTGAACAATCCTTCCACTAAGCTCTTATGGGAGCGTGAAACGATAATTTCCCTACCGCGTGCCCCTTCTCGAATACCAATAATATAAAATTTCAATCTTTGATTTAAGTGGTAGTCTTCGCCGGGCATTTTCTCAATTGCCGGCATAGCTGCCTCAGTCTTGCCAATGTCCACAACCAAGTTTGTCCCTTCAATCCTCTGAACCATCCCGTTGACGATAGAACCAACCCTCTTTTCATACTCAGAGAAAATAGCCATTTTTTCCGCTTCACGGATTCGTTGTAAAAGCACTTGTTTAGCAGTTTGGGCAGCAATGCGACCAAAACCAGGCGGGGTAACGTCTTTTTTGTCCTTAAACACTTTGGTTTCACCGGTCTCGTCATCAATTTCGACGTCGATTTCCTCAATCTCCCCACCATAATCCTTTTTATAGGCAGCGCGGATGGCTTCTTTAATAATTTCCAAAACTTCTTCTGGCTCAACGCCCCGCTCGGCTGCCGCTTGATTTAAAGCGGCTGCAAATTCAGTTCTTAAAGCCACGATTTTGGTCCTCCTTAACCAAAAAAGTGGGATTTTATTCCCACTATTACCATTCTAAGTTTAAAAATTCTAGGCAAATATTAACACTAAACTCTATCTTTGGTCAAGAAGTATGTGAGTTAATTTTGCAGTTGACAAAAAGCTTTTTGGCCGCTAAAATGCTTCCCTGTCAGATTGATTCTTAGCGGGGTAGCTCAGCGGTAGAGCAGGAGATTCTTAGTCTTTGATCGTGGGTTCGTAGTCCACGAAGTGGTCGCAGGACGCGAAGCGGACTTATCCCACCCCTGATACCAAGAGAGATTCCAGGCTAAAAGCCTTAAAGCGGGTGTAGCTCAGTCTGGTAAGAGCGCCTGGTTTGGGGCTAGGAGGTCGGCAGTTCGAATCTGTCCACCCGCACCAGATCCTCCGGGACGAGTGTCCTTCGAGGTGGCGGCGCTGGCGACTTCGGCACTTGTTGGGACGCCGATGTTGTTCAGCGCCGCCAAAATGAGATCAGCAGGAGAAGGAGTCACTGTCCTGTTGGTTTAGGGCAGTTGTGGGCTACGAAAATCTGGTTGCTCCCGCCGGGTAAGTAGAACCTGGGGTCCTAGGTTAGGGGAGTCCACAACCGTCCGCGGCAGGTCCTCTAGTCCGACTCATCGGACCACGACCTGCCTTCCTCACTTCTAGGCCTAATTAACTGATTAACTAACTAGAAAACCACCCAAGTCTTTATTGTTCGAGCGTCGTCGAGAACTTCTCGACTCGGTTGCTTAAAGCTTCCTCGCTCGAAGAGTAAGGGTTTTGATAAGTTTTAATCCTCTAATTCTCTCAACGCTTCTTTTTGTCTTGAGGAAAGATGCCTTGGGGTAATTATTTTGACGCGAACGTACTCATCGCCGCGTCCTCGTGTGTGTTTTATTCCTTTTTCTTTCAAACGAAATTCTGTTCCGGTTTCTGTACCTTCGGGGATTTTTAATTTCACCCCACCATCAAGAGTTAGGACTTCGACTACACCACCAAGCGCTGCTTGGCTGAAAGAAATCGGTTGTTCGAAATAGACATCGTAACCAGCTCGTTTAAACTCTTTGTGGGGGAGAACACGAATCGTTAAATAAAGGTCGCCATAGCCACCGCCTTTTTCACCAGCCTCGCCCAATCCTTGAAATCGAATCGTATCACCATTATCTACTCCAGCTGGAATTTTAATACTTCTTTCCAAGATACCTCTAACCCGACCCGAGCCTTTACACTTTGGGCACTTTTTCTCGACGATTTGACCTTCACCTTTACAAGTTGGGCAAGTGGCACTAGTCATAAAGCGGCCAAAAATAGATTGTGTCGCCCTTGCCACTCGGCCCCTACCCTGACATGTTGGACAAGTAACTGATTTCGACCATTTTTCCGCACCACTACCGCTACATTCGGGACAAATTTCTTGGCGGGGGATTTCGATTTTTTTCTCAAGTCCAAAGGCGGCGCTTTCAAAAGGGATAGTCATTTCAAAGTGTAAACTTTCACCCCTTTGTGGACCAGCCCGCCGACGCCCACCAAAAGGAGATCGAGCACCAAAAAATTCTTCAAAAATGTCAAACGGATCGCGAAAACCGCCAAAATCAAAGTCAAATTCTACCCCCGGGCCTGCCTCATAACGAAAACCGCCTGGTGCCCCGGCACCTGCAGCGCCAGCTTCAAAAGCAGCATGACCAAAGCGGTCATACGCCTCACGCTTTTGCGGATCGCTTAACACCTGATAGGCTTCGTTGATTTCCTTAAACCGCGCTTCTGCCCCGGCAGACTTATCCACATCCGGATGATGCTGCCGCGCCTTTTGCCTGTAGGCTTTTTTTATCTCATCGGCTGACGCGGTCTTAGATACCCCTAATACTAGATAGTAATCCTTCTTTTCCGCCATGTAAGATTGGATTTTAGCAAATTCAGCCAAAATTTGCTAATAGATTGATAGGTCATAAATAAGGTGTCATAGGCAGTGGAGTTTTTAATCCCAGTCAAATTCAGAATACATTTCTTTTTTCTGGAATTTTTCTATTGCGTGTTTTATTTCCGGGACCATATTTTCTGGCAGTTTATCTATCGGGACCCATTTTATCTCACCATGTTTTTCTGATTCTAAATTCTGCGGCGTTCCTTGCCAATTTTTAATAGTGAAAAATAGATCAATGTACTCTAACTGGCCGGATCGACGGTGGATAACATAGCAAAATTCCAGTTTCTCTTTTTTCAAATCAACACCAATTTCTTCCTTTGTTTCTCGAATTAATGCGTCGGTTGCTGACTCCCCACCTTCTAAATGTCCGGCTGGAAGGGAATAATTGCCATCTTTATACCCAGTATTTTTCCGCAAAAGCAACAATACCTGATCGCCTTTTCTCATAAGCAAATAAACCGCCGTCCGCAATGTATGCCTTTCCTTATTTATAATTATAACGGGAAAAATGATAACACAATTGCTGTAGTTTCAGATTTTCTCGTCCTTGCCTAGTCTGATAAATCCGTTCTTTTTATAATCTTCATCAAAGCTAAAAATATCGTTTAAATCTCTTTCTAGTAATATCGCCATGTTGACAGAATCTGTAAATCTAGAATTCTTTGATGTTTGTTTTTTGAAAATATCAATTGCCTGTTTTCTTAGACTGCTATTTACCTCTACTATTTCTATCTCACTGTCCAAAATATCGTTGGCGAAATCTATAGCTGCCTCATGACTAACATTTTGACTAATAACCGTAATCGCCTCACCAAAAGCTGGGTCCGAGGTAAGCAACGGTATCCCAGCATTGGTAGCAACACTACTAACCACCATCGCCAACTGGTGGTTCGGATCCTTGGAGTCCCTTAGAGCAACAAATGCATCAGCGTCCACGAGTAATTCTTTTTCCATAATTGGGGGATTTATCGCCGTATAAATAACGGCTAAGATTGGTGGAAAGATCACCAGGACCTGGTGTGGCCTTCGCTCCAATTCGTAGCAAAACAGCACCTGGAGGCTCTTTTGGTTTTTTCTTCTCCAAACCAACATTTAGAAGTTCTCTGATTACTTCTGCCTTTGGTTTGTCCTCTTTTTTGGAAAGACTGTTGATTTCTCTTTCCAGTGTTTCAGTTAAATAAATCTGTTTTCTTTTCATAATTCGACTCCTAGAGAATTACGCGTCTTCGCATAATCGCTAGATTACATTACGCTTTACCTGCCTGCCGACAGGCAGGGTGGGATATACACTATACATTATACACCACATCCCAATCTGTCAACACCCAACCGCCGTCCGCAACGTATGTCTTTCTTTATCTATATCTACAACTCTCACGAAGAAAATGATAACACAAAAGTATGGTTAACTTGAGGTTAGACAAACGACAAGTTTAAAGACGTCTTCGAGTTATTGTCTGAAATTAAATCAGACCAAAATTTGCTAACTGGTTTTATTTCATATCCAGCTTATGTATAATTAAATTATGCAGAAAATTTTGAATAGAAAACTCATCATTTATGTTCCGGTCGGGGCAATCGTCTTAGTATCACTGTTGGCAGCGTTATGGATATATTTGTTCCCGGGTCAGTCAATCCTTGGAATCCCCGTTCAACAGCCCACAACAGTTTCTACGCCAGAATTACTTAAGGGACATCTGCTTGGCACACTTGACAATAACGATAGATTGAGCATAGGGGAAGGAATCAACCCATGTGCTAAAGATGAAAACCATGCTAGGGAATTACTAAAACAATTTTTTGGGGCTATAGAGCATGAGACGGCTCCTCGATATTATTTTGAAAGTGTGGGTCAGGCAAAAATTACCAAATCCGAAAAGATTTTCAAAGTTCAATTTTTAAATGACCCTGATTTTGTTCACGAGTCTGGCGATTCATATGGTAGAACCTGGTATGTTTTAAACTGTAACTATATAAAATATATTAGTTGGGGAATGCCACCTCCAAGTGCATACATCAAATACCCTTATGACGACATTGCGGATGAGCATCTACAAACCTACCCTACATCCTTAATCGGAAAATCCCATAAGTATCTAAAGAAAGAGTACGTAGTTTCCTTAGAAGTCGCTAGACTAGAAAAGAAAATTTCAACCTTAGAAGAATTTGAAGATTTTGTTAATTTCTTATATCAAATAGGATACTTCCCACTCTCAGGTTTTAACCAATCAGGCAAAATCGAAGAACGAAAAAAGACGGCTGAAGCAAATAAATTTATCATAGAGGACACTGTTCTTTGGAAAACATTCAATGACGTGCCGCCTTTTCAAACTACAACCCGTAAATTTACTAATACCATTAGTTTAGATCGGCAAACGCAATTGGTTGGGGCGGGGAAACAGTAGTTTACTCTTTCTTCTCTTCTTCAACCACTTCACCCTCGACGGGCCCTTTTTTGTCCTCACTTTCCTTCGACTCGCCTTCAGCCTTTATTTCCTCTTGAGGAGAGGCCTCGGTTTTGTCGGAGCCTGGAGGAGTTTGGTACATCGCCGAGCCGATTTTTTGGAGGGACTGGCCTAGCTCGTCAGTTGCTTTCTTAATTGCCTCCAAATCTTCGCCGGCAATTGCTTCTTTTGAAGCTTTCACTTTTTCTTCGACCTCGGTTTTTACATCAGCCGGAAGTTTATCACCGGCATCTTTGATTGATTTTTCCGCGGTGTAAACCAGGGCGTCGGCAATATTGCGGGCTTCAATCAGTTCCTTTTTCTTTTTGTCTTCTTCGGCGTGAGCCTCGGCTTCTTTGGCCATTCTTTCTGATTCTTCCTTTGACAATCCTGTCGAACCAGTAATTGTAATTTTTTGTTCTTTGCCAGTTGCCTTATCTTTCGCCGAAACATTTAAAATACCGTTGGCATCGATATCAAAGGTTACTTCAACTTGGGGGATACCTCTTGGCGCTGGTGGGATTCCTTCGAGAATAAATCTTCCCAAGGATTTGTTGTCTGTCGCCATTGGCCGCTCGCCCTGTAAAACATTGATCTCGACTGATGTTTGATTGTCAGCCGCGGTCGAAAAAACCTCGGTTTTTGCTGTCGGAACAGTTGTGTTTCTGGCGATTAAAACAGTTGAAACACCACCCAATGTTTCGACCCCCAACGACAATGGGGTAACGTCCAACAAAACCATCTCTTTCATTTCACCAGAAAGTACCGCGCCTTGGATTGCCGCACCAACCGCCACGACTTCGTCAGGATTGATCCCTTTGTGGGCCTCTTTGCCAAAAAAGCTTTTAACCTTTTCTTGGACTGCTGGCATTCTGGTCTGCCCACCAACCAAGACAATTTCGTCAATTTTTGCTGGCTCGATCTTCGCGTCTTTCAAAGCTTGCTTAACGGCGTCGAATGTCTTCTCGATTAGGTCACTAACTAAAGCTTCGAGCTTTGCTCTCGTCAATTTCATTACCAAGTGTTTTGGACCAGAAGAATCGGCCGTTATGAAGGGGACATTAATCTCTGCTTCAGCTGTCGAAGAAAGTTCAATCTTTGCTTTCTCAGCCGCATCGCGTAGTCGCTGTAGTGCTTGACGATCACCTTTAATGTCAATTCCCTGTTCTTTTTTGAATTCTTCCGCTAAATAATCAATTATCTTTTGATCAAAATCATCACCGCCAAGATGGGTGTCGCCCGCGGTTGATTTTACTTCGAACACGCCCTCACCAAGTTCCAATATTGAGATGTCAAATGTCCCACCACCCAGATCATAAACGGCGATCGTGTGAGCCTTTTCCTTATCCAAACCATAGGCTAGCGCAGCAGCTGTTGGTTCATTTATAATTCGCTTGACCTCAAAGCCGGCAATTTCACCAGCTTGCTTTGTCGCCTGCCGCTGTGAATCGTCGAAATAGGCAGGAACGGTAACTACTGCCTCAGTTACTTTTTCGCCGAGATAGCTTTCAGCGTCTGCTTTTGTTTTTTGCAAGATTTGGGCGGAAATTTCCTGGGGGGTAAATTCTTTACCACCGACTTCGATCACTGCCATACCGTCTTTACCTTCCTTAATGGAGTAAGGAAGCCATTTTAGATCTTCTTGCACCGAAGAATCCTTAAATCGGTGTCCCATTAGCCTTTTTATCGAAAAAATTGTCTCTTTAGGATTAATTACGGCTTGGCGTTTAGCCACTCGGCCAACCACCCGCTTGATTGGATCGGCAACGCTAGGGATAACATTTTCCCCTTCAGCACTGTGAATAATTTTTGGCTGGCCGCCTTCAACGACGGCAACCGCCGAGTTTGTTGTTCCCAAATCGATACCAATAATTTTCGACATACTTTAATCCTTTCTATAATTAAGTCTTGGTCGAAAATTACGTCACGCATTCGCGGGACATAATTTTTCCCACGTTTTTGTCCTCCTTTTAAGTTTCAAAGATATAATTTTTCAAAATTATCCAAAGCACGCTAAATAAAAACCACCAGAAGATAGCGTCTAAAACAAGTGAACCAACGGTAAAGTGTAAACTACCCACCGACCCTTGATCAACAATCTCTTTTGAAAAAGAAAACGGAAAACCCCGGGTATCACCTCGAACATAAAAGAAGCTAATCCCGGTTACAATAAAAGCCAAAATCAATGTCCATAAAAGTGAAAGAACGCGAATCATATTATTTAAACACAATTACCGCTGACTTTTAGTTTGGAGTATGCAACGGTTCCATTTGTTTCTTGGTAACTTTAACCCGTGCTGGTCGCAATATTCGCTCACCAATCCGAAAACCTTTTTCGACTAGTTCAACAATCTTGTTGTCAACTTGCCCTTCAACAATTTCCACTGCTTCGTGCACCTGCGGATCGAAGTGGCCAGCGGTTTCAATTTCCTCTACTCCTTCTTCTTTCAAAATCTTTTTAAATTGCTCCAAGGATAGTTCCAAGCCTTTTAGAATGTTAAGGCAGCTCTCTTCGTTAGCGAGCTTCTTGAGCGATTCTAACGTATCAAAAACGGGCAGAAGTTTCGTTATTACAGTAGCCTCGCCTAACGTTACTATCCGCTCCCGCTCGCTTTCTATTCTTTTCTGTAAATTCGCGTAATCAGCTAAGGCTCGTTTCAGCTGGTGTTCCAATCCTTGGATTTTTTCTTTATTCTTACTTACCCGCAGTGCCATATTACCAAGTGCTCGCTAGCTCAGTCAAAAGATCGCCAAAGTAACGGACTGTCGGAATTACCCGTGGGTACGCCATTCTAGTTGGACCAAGAACACCGATCACACCAGCATTTTTCTTACCCGAACCAAATGGTGCAAAGACAAAACCACAATATTCCAAATACTCTCCCCCCAGTTCATCGCCCAGCATTACACAGACTGGCTCATTGATTACCGCCCGCTCTAAGATTTGGTTAAGCATTTCATTCCGATCAGCCAGCATTAAAAGGGTCTTGGTAAGGTCTATATCGTAAAATTCAGGAATATCTAAAACGCTGTAAGCACCTGATTGGTAAACATCTCCCTCTTCAGTAGAAGCAATAGCTAGAGTGCCTAATTTTTCTGATAATTCTTTCGTTGCTTGCTTCAGCAGTCGGTGAGGGTGGAATCGGTAATCCCACAGTCCTTCTTTGATTTCCACCTCGTCTTTGACAGGTACAGTCTGCTCT
>Ga0154803_126_pt1 | contig 10426 bp, 9 predicted proteins | sample Rifle2008BG16ft_FD_105811 | JGI IMG/M metagenome (GOLD analysis project Ga0154803, IMG submission 105811) | Candidatus Woykebacteria bacterium RBG_16_44_10
CTCATACGTATCATCGTTTGGTGCGTACACTAAACAGGGGGTTCCCTTACTGACCAAGGCGATCGTTCCGTGCTTCAGCTCACCAGCTGCCAAACCTTCGGTGTGGATATAGCTAACTTCTTTCATTTTCAGAGCGCTCTCTAGTGCGGTAGGGTAAGAAACGCCTCGACCAATTGTGTAAATATGTTCTGCTCTTGAGAGAATTTTCACTATTTTTTTGATTTTTCTAATACTTTGCGCACCCAAAAGCCGTTCAGTCTCTTGGGCAGCAGCGGCTAATAACTCCTTCGCCGTTCTTATTTTTCCGATCAGTGAGTAAGTGACTAAAATAAGAAATGCAATTTTGGCTACATATGCCTTTGTGGAAGCGACTGCCTTCTCAGGACCAGCTCCGAGCAGAACCTTCACGTCCCCCAGACGATAGATTGTTGATCCCAGACTATTCACCACCGCAGCTACTTTTGCGCCCTTTTTTTTCGCTCGGCTAAGAGGTTCGATAACATCGATTGTTTCTCCACTTTGCGACAAAGCAATAACAAGACTCTTGTTGGTCAAAAAATCCTCTAGGTAGTTAAACTCACTGGCTACTGCAGTATTGACGTGATAATCAGCGATTTTTGAGAAAAGATAGGTTCCGGCAAGACCCGCGTGAAAAGCAGTCCCGCTGGCAATAAAAAATGTTCCCCGGGCGCGTTTTATCTCATCTGCAAGCTCTTGGGCTGGCTTTGCCAGACTTGTTATGCAATTAGTGATGACTTTTGGTTGTTCGAATATTTCCTTGATCATAAAGTGCGGGAATTTACCAGTGGTGGCCTCGACGGAGTCCCATTCCAACCTTTGGGGATGAACTTTGGTTTTTCTTAGATTGTTCAAGGTGAATACGGCTACACTACCGCCGTCTAGCAATGCCAGTTGTCCATCGTCGAGGAAAATCACGTTTTTAGTATAAGGCAGCAGGGCGCTTGGATCCGAGGAAACAAGAGTCAATCCCTTTCCTATTCCCAGAACGATTGGAGAGCCGTTTTTGGCAACAGCAATTTGCCCGTCGGATGAAGCAACCGCGATGGCATTCAAACCCTCTAGTTTCTTAAATGCCGCTGCCACAGCTCTCTTAAAATCTTTTGACGTAAGCTCTTGCTCAATCAAGTGGGTAATCACTTCCGTGTCGGTTTCTGACACTATTTTGTGCTTTTTAGCTAGTCTTTTTTTTATTTCCTGATAATTTTCGACAATTCCGTTGTGCACCAGCGCGATTTTGGCGTCACAGGAAAGGTGGGGGTGGGCGTTCGCATCGGTGACCCCACCATGAGTCGCCCACCGGGTGTGACCAATGCCAAAAGTACTTTGTGGAAGGGAAACTCGGGCTAGACTGATTTTTCCAACGTGTTTTTCGTAGTCCAATGTTCGACCGTTTCCAACCGCAATACCCCAAGAATCATAACCTCGGTATTCAAGCGTCTTTAAACCATCCAGGATCGTGGTGGCTGCGTTTTCTTTTTGGCCAATGTACCCAAAAATCCCACACATTTGTCAGTTTCTACCGGCTATATCTATAATTACCCGGGCTAATTTCCCGGCATCGTGACGCAAAAGTGTACCAGCCGTAGCAAACGGCTTAGCTATTACTTGCTTGGCAAGTTTTTTCACTTCCTCTGTATCAGACTCTACCGGATAAGCCTTTTCGCCTTCATATCTTCGCACTAATTTCTCCGGTAAGTTTCCTTTGTTTAGCACCACGTAATCTAGCTTACCGTTTTCTAGATAAGTTCTGATTTCCCGAACAAAGTCACTGGCAGCAAACCCATCGCTCTCACCGTGCTTTGTCATCAAATTACATATATATACCTTTTTTGCTCTCGAGTAGTTTATCGATTCTGCTATACCCTCAACTAAAAGATTTGGGATAACACTGGTGTAAAGATCGCCCGGTCCCAAAACAATCACACCCGCTGTCTCAATTTCGCGCAACACTTCAGGGTACGCGTAGGCCTTTGGGTCCAAATATACATAATCAATCTTTACACCGGGTTTTTCCCTTCTTACGTCAATGTTTGTTTCACCGATTATCTCTGATCCGTCCTCAAGTCGCGCGACTAAATTGGAGTTGGTCAGAGTAACTGGGTAAGCCTTACCCCGAATTGCCAAAATCTTGCCGGCTTCGGCGATGGCTTTATCGGTACCCCCAGTAATTTCGGCGAGGGCGGTTAAAAACAGGTTACCAAACGAGTGTCCTTCTAGCCCTTGTCCTTTTGAAAATCTGTGATTGAAAAGCTGACGAAGTGTTAAGGAGGAGCGGTCATCCGGAGAGAGCGCTACCAACGCTTGGCGCAAATCACCTGGTGGGAGATGACCAAATTCGTCGCGAAGACGGCCTGAGGAACCACCAGAATCCATCATGGTAACTATCGCCACGATATTGCTCGTATATCTTTTCAATCCCCTTAAGAGGTTGAAAATTCCTGTTCCGCCACCAAAAACGACTATTTTTGGGTTCTTCTGCCCATTATTTTTCTTGCTTGCTTGTTTCATAATATTGAGTAAGTAAGAAATTGTTAGAATTTTACAATTTCTTACTTCACGAAAGATTACAAGCACCGTATAAATAGAAACTTGAGCAGCGAATGAAAACTATTGTAACAGCCAAGCCAGTATTTTTCAAGTCAAGCAACTAAGCAAGCGTTTTAAAGAATTCGACTGTTCTCCTCAACCCTTCTTCGAGAGAAACTTTCGCTTTCCAACCAAGTTCTTTTTCGATTCTTTCAACCGACGTATAAAGCGCGCCGACATCACCAGAACGCTTACCCAAGTCTTGTATCTGAACACTGTAACCCGCGATTTTGAATATTTTCTCAACAACCTCTTTCACCTTAGTGCCTTCCCCTGTCCCAACATTAAATATGTGGAACCCAGTCAGCTTTAATACTTCAACATGAGCCGCGGCTAAATCCTCAACGTAAATAAAGTCTCGGGTTTGCTCACCCTCCCAGTACAAAGGGATAGGCTCATGTTTGAGGGTTGCTCTAATAAAATTGGGTATCGCGTGGGTCTCCGGATCGTGCAATTCGTTTGGCCCGTAAGGGTTGAAGTAACGTAAAATAACTGCGTTTAATCCAGAATGCTTGTGCTCTTTCATGATTAAGTTTTCCATTTCGATTTTGGTTTGCCCGTAAGGATTCGCTGCTTTTTTCACTGGGGATTCTTCGGTGAGGGGAAGTTTATCCGGATCCCCATAGACAGTAGCCGATGAGGAAAAAATAATCTTATTCACGCCAGCTTCCTTCATCGCTTCCAGCAAAATCCGTGTTCCTTCCACGTTGTTCCGATAGTAAATATCTGGTTTCTCCACGCTTTCGGGAACAATGATAAATGCCGCCATGTGAACTACTGCGTCTACATCCTTTAATGCTCTAACTAATTTTTCCTTTTCTAATACTGAACCTCGGACAAAAATGGCTCGTGGGTTAATTAATTTCTTGAAACCACGACTTAGATTATCGTACACAACAACCTCGTGGTTTTTATCCAATAGTTGTTTGGATACGTGTGAGCCTATAAAACCGGCACCCCCCGTTACTAATATTCTCATCTTTATCTTAATCCTTTTACATTAAGTACGAACCTATAGCACGCTCCATACTTCAAAACACAAGGCTTTTCCGTATTCTCGCGTGCTGCGACCACTTCGTGGACTAGAAACCGGCGCCACCAGTAATAAGGATTTTCATGGATAAATTTAAAGAGAGGCTGCTTTTTCCTCCTCCAGTAGTTTTCTTCTGGAAGAGGCTCTTAGCGCTTTTTTATCAAAACCGTGAAACCCCTTCTCAAATCGTAATTTCGCACTGTTCCACATAAACTCAGCGATGTCGCTAGGTCCTAATTTTGTATAACCGGCAGCTCTTTCCCGAAAATCGATCGGTACTTCTTTGATTTTTGCTCCGAGTACGTAAGCTTTGTAGAGAAGATTCATTTGAAAGGAGTAGCCTCTCACCTTTAATTTATCTAAGTCAATCTCTTCCAAAACCTGAGTCTTAATAGCTCGGAAGCCGCTGGTGCAATCGCGAACATCGTCTATTCCGGCTAAATATCTGGCGAACCTATTACCCCAACGACTGTTTATTTTTCGAAATAGGTTCCAGTTTTTTGGCACTTTACCACCCCGTACGTAACGACTCCCGATCACAAAATCGGCTCCCTTTTCAATTTGCTCGATTAACCTTGGTAGTTCTACCGGTTGGTGAGAAAAATCAGCGTCCATCTCCACGATCACATCTGGTTTTAATTTATCCAACGCGTACTTAAACCCCCGGATATACGCACTACCCAAACCCTGCTTATTTCCACTCAGAAGATGTAAGTTTTTTATCGATTTTTGAAGCTTTCCCACAACAGTCGCGGTACCATCCGGACTTTTGTCATCAACCACTAAAATCTGGAATTTGTGGGGAAGAAATTTAAATTGATTAAGCAGCATTTTAATAAGAGGGCGGGCATTTCTCCGTTCGTTGTATGTCGGTATTACTAAGGTGATTTTCACAGATGGATAATACCCCTTTGACCAAAACTTTGTCAAAAATACAGAAACCCCGCACTTCGAATCATCTCAGAGCGGGGTTTGGGTAACACCCGGCAAAAATATTAACAGTATTATTTTTCTTGTCAACCCCCAAAAACTAGTTTCTAGTCTCTAGCCGCTAGCGACTAGTTGTAGACTGTTTAGCCTCAAAGTGCTAGAATATTAAATCTATGTTTAAATTCCTCGGATCTCTTTTAGACTCTAACGAGCGTGAGGTTAATAAGCTCAAACCTTACGTTGATCTAGTCGGTTCCTACGAAAAGGATATGAAGCGTCTGTCTGATGAGAAACTTCAGAAAAAGACAGACGAATTTCGGAAAAGATTGGCCAAAGGTGAATCCTTGAACGACCTACTCCCTGAAGCTTACGCTGCAGTTCGCGAGGCGGCTAGTCGTACTATTGGTCAGCGTCATTTTGATGTGCAAATTGTGGGTGGTGTCGTTTTACACCAAGGAAAGATAGCTGAGATGAAAACTGGTGAGGGAAAAACCCTCGTGTCCACCTTACCTTTGTATTTAAATGCACTGACCGGCAAAGGTGCCCATTTAGTAACCGTCAACGATTATTTGGCTCGCCGTGACGCTGAGTGGATGGGTCCAATTTATCATCTTTTGGGACTTTCGGTGGGGGTAATAAATCATGAAAAATCATACCTTTTTGACCCTACTACCCAGGAGTTAAAGTCTGTCGAAACAGATAAACCAGTGGACCCTTCCTCTCCTTTTGAACCCTCCCAACCCTCCACTTCCTCTCCCGAATCAGAAGGTTTAGGAGTGGGTAAATTTTTGAGGGAAATTAGTCGACGAGAGGCCTATGCGGCTGATATTACTTACGGTACGAACAATGAGTTTGGTTTTGATTATCTGCGTGATAATATGACTTCGGAACTCTCCGAAATGGTCCAAAGACCGCTCTACTACGCTATCGTGGATGAGGTGGACTCGATACTTATTGATGAGGCTAGGACACCCCTGATTATTTCTTCTCCAGCAGCCGAAGCAACCGAAAAATACTACCAATTTGCTAAATTGGTTGACAGTTTAGTAAAAGATACTGATTACATCATTGACGAAAAACTAAAAACAGCCTCACTGAACGAAATCGGTATTGCCAAGGTCGAAAGAATATTAGCAATCCCCAATCTTTATGAGAAGGATTTTGAGAGTATCCACCACATCGAAGAAGCCTTAAAGGCCAAGACTTTGTATCACCGGGATAAGGACTACGTGGTAAGAGACGGCGAAGTAATCATCGTGGATGAGTTTACCGGCAGAATGCTCCCTGGTCGGCGCTATTCAGAAGGTTTACACCAAGCGATTGAGGCAAAGGAAGGCGTAGAAATACAAAGAGAGAGCAGAACTTTGGCAACGATATCATTCCAAAATTATTTCCGACTTTACGAAAAACTGGCTGGTATGACCGGTACAGCGGCGACTAGCGCCGAGGAGTTTCACAAAGTCTACAGTCTGGATGTGGTGGTGATACCAACCAACAAACCGATGATCAGAAAGGACCATCCCGATTCCGTCTATAAAACGGAAAAAACTAAATGGCAAGCAGTAGTAAAGGAGATAGAAACTAAAAATAAAGAGGGGCAGCCAGTTCTTGTCGGTACTACTTCCATTGAAAAAAATGAGTTGCTTTCTGATTTTCTGAAAAGAAAGAAGGTGCTTCATGAGGTCTTAAACGCCAAAAACCACGAGCGTGAGGCTCAAATTATCGCGAACGCAGGCCAGAAAGACGCGGTAACTATCGCTACGAACATTGCCGGTCGGGGCGTAGATATTAAGCTAGGCAAAGGCGTGGTTGACCTAGGCGGTTTACACATAGTCGGTACAGAAAGACACGATGCAAGACGCATTGATAATCAACTCCGCGGTCGGTCTGGCCGTCAAGGAGATCCAGGAAGCAGTCGCTTCTTCGTATCTTTGCAAGATGACATAATGAGACTTTTTGGCGGTGAGGCTGTCGCCAAGATCATGGATACTTTACGGATACCGGAAGACATCCCAATTGAAAACGCAATGGTCAGCAAATCTTTGGAGGGTGCGCAAACACGAGTAGAGGGGCACAACTTTGACATCCGGAAAAGACTAGTGGATTACGACGATGTTCTGAACAAACACCGGGAAATAATTTACGGCCGCCGACGCCAAATTTTGGACCTTGCCCCGACGAAAGACGGGGATGATAAGTCAAAACAAGAAGAGTTGCGGGGATTAATCTTGGAAAAAATAAACCTAGAGCTAGAAAATATCGTGAACTTAGCCCAAACTGAAACAAAAGGAGTAGATCATGAACTAATTTCAAAAGAGTTTTTCTCAATAATCCCTTTTGATGAGGCTTCCCAACAGAAAGTCCGAGAAGAAATCGAAAAACTGAAAGAAGCAGAAAAAATAAAGGAATTTTTGGAAAAGATCGCTACTCAGATTTACGAAGCCCGCGAGAAACAGTACGGCCCAGAGGTGTCTCGTCAGATTGAGAAATTAGTGTTATTAAACACAATCGATTCTCTCTGGATCAATCACTTGGAAGATATCGATTATCTCCGGGAAGGTGTTGGCTTGCGTGGCTACGCTGCCCGCGACCCCTTAGTAGAATACAAAGGAGAGGCGTTCAAACTATTTGAGGACCTAATAAGAACCGTAGATTATGAAACTGTTCACCGAATCTTCAAAATCCAGATAATGCCCCAACAGCAACAACAAACGGCTGAACCAATCAGCGCAACCGCCGGATCAGCTCAAGTATCTACAAGTTCGATCGGTGTGACTTCTACTGAAGAGTCCCCTGTTCCAGAAACCAAGAAAAAAATCGGCCGCAACGACCCGTGCCCCTGCGGTTCCGGCCTCAAGTATAAAAAATGTGGGAATATAAATAGCTCGACACATCAAGAAAATATGGCCAAGGCTAAAACCTAAAACGCCACCAATTTCTCTAAACTATCGGACTAAAATCTGATGTGTTTATAACTTATGACACCCATGGGGATACCCAACGTTTTTACCCGTTTATCAAATAATACCCCGGTATATCAAGGATTAAAACTAACTAGCTGCCGTTCTAGCATTTTTGGTGTAAGATGCAATGATTTCCTCTTGACAAGTGCTATTACTATATGTTAATTTCATATAGTTATGTGTCAAACATGTGGGTGTGTTGGAAGATTTAGAGTAAGAGGCGGGGTTTCGCCAGACAATTTTCAAACTGATATTCCCCGTCAAACACCAATCGAGCGGTTTATGGAACCATGTATCCTCCTCTTGCTCTCGAAAGAACCTTCCTACGGTTATGGTTTGATAAATGATTTGGAAAGACAATGCGGTGAAAGTGTAGATGTAGGTAACCTCTACCGAACCTTAAGGAGAATGGAAAAAGATGGTTGGATAAGTTCCAGCTGGGGCAAGGCAGAGGCTGGTCCTAAAAGAAGGATTTATGAACTTACCAAAGACGGTGAGGAGTTTCTTCATTCTTGGGCAGGCGGTTTTGAAAAAAATAAAAAGCTGATCGAGCGATTTTTGATAGGTTATAAAAGTCAATTTAGCGAAGGAGGTGGCAAATAATGAGAGGACCGATGATGTCTGGCCACGGAGAGAATTCCATGTGTGGAGGCCCTTGCGGGCATGGTAGGATGCGTGGCTTCTTCACCAAGGAAGAGCGTAAGGAAACGCTGGGTGAGTATATTCAAGAACTAAAGAAAGAAACCCAAGCGGCAGAAGAAGCAATGAATGAACTCGGTGAATAGTTTGTTGAAGGCGAAATGGGCCCTTTCGCCCTCACTTAGGTGCCTGCAGAATGGTTAATACTATTGATCAAACAGTTACAGCTATCATTTATGACTAGACAAAAAACAATCGTTTTTACATTTTTGTTAAGTCTTGGTGCGATGCTTATCTTGGCTAATCCTGTTTTTGCCCAAGGGATGATGGGAGACAACATGCTAGGTAATGAAGATGTCGCTGTAAGCGCTACTAGTGATCATACCGCCATAGAAGAAGCCGAAGGAAAAGCCCTTTGGGAAAAATTTCAAGCCAAGGAACTGAACTGCGAGGATTTATCCGATGAAGAGTTTGCTTCACTCGGCGAATACTTTATGGGGCAGATGGCAGGAGATAGACATGAGGCGATGAATAATATGATGATTCAAATGATGGGTGAAGAAGACGAAAAACAAATGCATGCTGCCTTGGGCAAACGATTGAGTGGTTGCGATGCTTCGGCTGCATTTCCTCAAAATGGAATTGGTTTTATGCCAATGATGCAGATGATGACGGGAGGAGGTGGTTTCAATATGATGGGTAGCTACGGAATGATGGGCGGCTGGTTTGGAATTTACGCAGTTTTAGCTTTGCTGACTTGGGTACTGGTAATCATTGCTTTAGTACTTGGAATTTTTTGGCTTTGGAAGCAGATTCAGAAAGGCAAGTAATCTATGAGACTTGGTATTATTTTACAGTCAAACAACCCAGAGCACATCTGGAACACTTTTCGCTTGGCTAATGCCACTTTGAAAGCTGGTCACTCGGTTCAGATTTTTCTTTTTAATGAGGGGGTGGAAGCTGAGGATATTCCTGACACAGAACATTTTGATATTTCCAAGAAAATAGCCGAGTTTAAGAGTTTTAATGGCAGCGTCTTTGCCTGTAAAACTTGTTTAAACATCCGCTCAAAAGAAGATAGTAAGATCGCTCCCATAAGCTCAATGGAGCAGCTCGTAAAGATAATCGAGGAGTCGGATAAAGTCCTAGTGTTTGGATAATCATTCCAATTCAAATATGTTAGACAAGTTGGCATACCAGCATTTATGAATGATCCAGAGTTGCTAAAATTTAGAAGAGAAAAAGACCAGCATTGGAAAGAAGACCCAGAGTCGCCGTAACCCCTGAACAGAAGAAAACTTTTAAGGGTCTGAACTATTTTCCGCCGAACCCTACCCCTTATTTTGAATTGCCACTTGATACAAATATTCCTGATGTTGGGAAAGAGGTAGTCGTACACACTACTGGTGGGGATAAACAAATTTACAAAAAAGCAGGAAAGATTCGTTTTCAGGTAGAAGGAAAAACCGTTGAAGCGTTTGTGTATGAAGATCCAGAAGTTGAACAGTACCAATACTACTTACTTTTTAAAGACGCAACCACCGGAGCCGAAACTTACGAAAACGGGCGGATGTTACAAATCGAAAAGAAGGGAAATAAACTGGTAGTCGATTTTAACTACGCTTACAACCCTTACAGTTCCTATAATGATAGTTGGGATTGCCCAATAGTTCCAGAAGAAAACCACCTTAGTGTAGCAATAAAAGCAGGAGAAAAGAAATTCTTGTAAATCCCCCACGAACCTATGGGTGGGCCATTAAACCAACACTTCAAAAAATGCGGTCTAATAGATAACCCGACACATCAAGAAAATTTAGCCAACGCTAAAGCTTAAAATTCTCTTAATTGTCCCTAGCTACGAGCAACCCAAACCCGATTTTTTTACCGATTAGTTGTCAGAACTTTCATTTTGAAGATCTTGGCCATTTCCGGATCAGTTTCATCGGTCCAATCTGCACACCAAAGATACCGCCCGCTTTCTTCGGTAACCCAAGCACAATCAAAGGTTCGATCGCCTGGAGTTCTTATCCAACCAAGAATTTTACCGTTCGTTGGGTCCACTTTAAATATCTTATCAGCGCCATTATTAACCAACCATAAAAATGCTCCATCCCAAGCTATGCCATGTGCTTCCGGCATACCATTAAAAGTTTTCAGGGTTTTACCACTACGGTCGGCATAATAGAGCTTGCCCTCTCCCATCTCACAACTAAACCATAAATTTTCTCCATCAAACTCAATCCCCATGGGAATT
>Ga0154803_105_pt1 | contig 10074 bp, 10 predicted proteins | sample Rifle2008BG16ft_FD_105811 | JGI IMG/M metagenome (GOLD analysis project Ga0154803, IMG submission 105811) | Candidatus Woykebacteria bacterium RBG_16_44_10
CTCACCCGTCCGCCACTCCCAGTACCATTGCTGGTACTGGGTCGTTCGACTTGCATGCCTAAAGCACACCGCTAGCGTTTACCCTGAGCCAGGATCAAACTCTCCAAAATAGAATCCTCCGTAAATTCAGCATTTCGTAAGACTCAATTCTTCATGTACTCTCGGATTCTGCGCTCTGCAAAGCAGAGCTTAGAAAGTTGATCGATCCCGACTTGTGTCGGGACAAATTGTCTCAAGTATTTGACGTTCTAGACCGATCTTTATCGGTCCTGCTACATTTTGGATTGTCAAAGTGCTTTTCTGGAATGAAAAAGAGTCGGCACAAACCAACTCTTAAATTAAAGAATAAGATATGTGCACGAAACTTGTTGTTTACATAGACAACCTCTTTTCCAGCCTCATTCTAGTTCAAAAGACCCTGCGTGTCAAGCCTTGTTTGGTTATAAGTTATAAGTCTTAAGATATAAGTTTTAAGAAAAAATTAATCTAACTTAAACCCAACTTACAACTTAGAACTTATAGCCTAGAACTACTTCGAGAGGTATTTTTGTTTAATTAGTCCGGCTTCGTATTTGATTGATTGGCCGGGAATTTTCTTGCGGTAGAGGTAAACGAAAACAGCCGTCCAAACAAGAGAAGCAATAAAAATCAGCAAAAGGAAGGCCCGAGCCCCAAGGAAGTTAATTCCCTGCCAGTGAAAGGAACTAAATATCACCCCAACCCCACCACTAACAATCAAGCCTATTGCGGCTGGTTTTAATATTCTATTTTTAGGAGGGTAATGATGGATCACACACCGATTGTAAAGCAGTCCCATGATTCCAGAAGCGATGGTAAGAAGGAAGACAATTAGCCAAAAGCCGGTCTCACCCAAGCTGGCTGGACCAGCGTTTCGGAACCAAAATTCAAGAGTCAAAAATTGTGGTATATTGATATTTTTTAACATATTTTGAAATATTAAAGTAGTATATTACTTTAATATATCTTAATGAATCATAAGCTGTCCCTCACCGCTGCGCCGCCAATTATTTTTTCTCCGTCGTAGAAAACGGCTGCTTGCCCTGGAGTAATGGCCCTTTGCGGTACCTCTAGCGCTACTTCCAGCTGGTTCACGCCGACCTTATTTATAACTGCCGCGGTGTTTTCGGCGCGATATCGCAATTTCACCTGGACTTTTTTCGGCAGTTTCGGTTGCGCACCGGCTACCCAGTGAGGAGCCTGCGTGGTAAACCTATCTTTAAACAAACTCCTGTGCCCAAACGGAACAACGACCAATTTATTTTCTTTTAGATTCTTGCTAGCCACGTAGTAAGGCACCGGAGCTGAGATCCCCAAGCCCTCTCGCTGACCGATTGTGTAAAAAGTAAGACCGATGTGCCTTCCTAGCACTTTACCTTCTATATTGACAACGTCACCGTGCCTAATCTTAATCTTTTGCCGTAAAAAATCTTTTATCCGTGCCGGGCCGACAAAGCAAATCCCCATGCTATCTGGCTTTTCGGCCGTGGGTAACCCAAATTTCTTGGCCAATTTTCTCACCTGTCCTTTGGTAAGATCTCCAAGGGGAAACAAAACGTGCTTTAGTTGTTCCTGACCAACGAGGTAAAGGAAGTACGATTGGTCTTTATTTGTGTCTTTACCTGCTAGCAGCTCGTATTTGGCGCCGTTTGAACTTGCGGCCGAATTTCCGCTTCTTCCATTCTTAATTCGGGCATAGTGCCCGGTGGCAACGTAATCAAACCCCAGCGCTATTGCCTTTCGCAAAAATATACCAAACTTTATCTCTTTATTACATATTACATCAGGGTTCGGAGTTCTACCCGCCTCGTACTCGGAGTAGAAATAATTTATTACGCTGTTCTTGTACTCTTTTTCAAAATCAAACACGTGAAATGGGATACCCAGCGTCGCCGCCACCTTGGCGGCGTCTGCTTGGTCAGCGTCAGCAGTGCAGTACGGGCCTTCGCTCCAGCAGCGCATGTAGGCCCCCTCGATGTTATATCCCGCCTTTTGTAGCAACGCCGCGGCCACAGAGCTATCCACTCCACCGGAAAGAGCCACGAGTATTCGACTGTTCCGTTTTACATTTCGACTATTCATAACTGGAACATTCTAGCAGAAATTGAGGGCGGAGTGAAAGTATGGTGAGAAATTAATTTTCAATTTTCATTTCTTAATTTTTAATCAATTTACAATATTAAATTTTCACTTGTTAAATTTAAGATTTTGCGGCTATCCTAGAGAAAATTAGCGTAAATTCTTGAGCTTCTTTCCCGAGTGGCTTTGTTTCTTCTTTTAACTCATTCACGGCTTTGGCAAGCAATCTCAGCCAATATTTAGTTTCTTTGGCCTCCTTTTTACAAGTAAAGATCTTGTTTTTGAAGTCTTTTTTGCTACTTGCTCCGTTGGCCTCGTGATAATTTGCTCCTATACTGGTACCCGATCTAATTAGTTGAGCAATAATTGGGACTGTTATCGTGTTTTTGGGTGCTTTTTTGCAAAGTTCAATTATGTTTTCAGAAAACAAAGTAGTTCTTTCTTCTAAATCATACTTCATGTTTATGATTTTAGACATTAAAAATTGTAATTTCAATGAAAATTTCGAATTGAGAATTAAAAATTAGACGTCGGTTGGAGCTTGTATTTATTGTTCTCTGGTCCCTGGTCTCTAAACACTAGTAGCTGGTCCCCAGCTATGGTGCTACTTCTTTGAAGATAGTCTTGGTGTCACCAATGATGTCTCTAAAGAGCCATAGATACTTTGGTTCGAAGACTATCCTCTCGGAGGGTGTTGTTAAATTATCTGCTGACTTAAAATCTCTTTTTAGCTTAAACGAGCCGCCTTCCGACCCCCCGATAACCGCACCATGAATAACTAAAGGTAATACGCTACCATTGACATCAAAATCCCCATCGAAAATGAATACACCATCGGCTTGGTTAACATTTTCTTTTATTTTAACGTGGCCCGCCGTTGAAGTATCACCCACAACAAGGATAAGTCCAGTATCTGGACCAACGATTAAATCAGCCTCTATGTTTAGGTTTGTCTTCACAAATACCACTGCCGGATCTTGAGTAAAATTAACCGCGCTATTTATAGTAAGGTCGCCGTTAATATAATACACTCTGTTTCCTCCTGACACGGGAATATCTGCCAAGCTAGTTATCGTATTAGATGTATTTAGTTTAAATTTATTCGCCAGAACAGTGTACATGGACCAATCAGCAACTGAGCATCTCCGAGGGCCTATATTCAGGGGGTTATACCCCCAGACTAGCCAACCAAGTTCTGAAGTAAAGTTGCTTGTGGGTGTTGAGTTATTCTGAATCACTAAATAATCAGCGCTAAAACCAATTGGCGGAGCAATAGTCGGTCTGATTTGGGCGCAGCTACCTACATCACCGTCTGTTGTCTGGAACCAAGCACCCGCTAAGATGTCAATAATTGCTTGAGGTATGTCTACATTTGTTATGCTGCCATTGATATTAATGATTTCCGCACGAGTATCTGGGTACACATCTACCGGTAGATCCTCGCCTGGAAGCGCAGTTGCTTTTATGTAGGTGCGGATAATGATGCAGCGATTTTCGCCTTGCGGAATACTGTTCCATCGCACCCAAAAAGAATACACTCCTCCCGCAGGTACTGGGACTGGACTTGCTGCACTAGCTCCACTCACACCGGAACAACCGTTCCCTCGGGCTATCACTCGGGGACGTCCAGATCCCCAATCAGTAATAGGATCGAAGTAGTCACTGTTAAATCTCTCACGTACTCGAATAGTATAATCAGTAGCGATCTTTTTAAACAAATCCACAAAATAATTATTCAGGCTACCAATTCCTGTAGTGGTCGTTATTCGCTTATATGAACCTCCAGTGGGAGATGATATATAGTCTCGAAAGTGCTTTTCGCCTGTTCTCCAAGCATAGCCATTAAACGGTGGGTTGCCATAAGCTTTCCCACACTTATAGCCTAACCAGACACCACTCTGGTCATCCAATATTTCATCGGACAACCCAATAGAGTGAATCTTGATTTTGTTGGTTTGCGCTGTATTTATTGCAGTAGTTTCTTCCAGGAATCTGCTGTTAAAGCCTAATGGCGGATAATCCCAAACATCGCGTGGGGGTATTGGCGGTGGTGGCCAGTAGTGTTTTCCGTTCTCGGCACCATCACCCGCAAGAACAATAAAGTTTGGGTTTGGATTTGGATCCGCAACTAGCTTTTGAACGGCAAGATCCACCCCTTCTCCGGAAGAAGTGCATTCCCAGAAATCATCATTCCCTGCCGCTTTAGTTACCATTTGCGCCCTTATTACAGGTAGCCTGTTTCTTATGTTAGCGTAAGTTACACCACCCACAGTAGCATTTGTGAAATTCACTTCCCAATAACCACTTGTACCATAGGTTGCCAGACCCACCCTAGGTCTATTTGCACCTCCTATCGAATAAGCAGTATCTAGAAATTTGTTTATAGCCTTGATAGTGGCATCTATCCTAGGTGTAGGATCGCCAGCACTCATTGGTCGAGCAAGCATACTATTTGACCGGTCAAACAATATAACTATGTCCGTAGGCTGAACATAAAGAGTCGTTCCACCCGGAACTGTAATCGTAATGTCAATTGGATCGCCCGGACTGTAAATTACTTTGTTGGTGGCTTTTGTTTGAGCAAACGCTGAGTCGCTTGATAAAACGAGGCCGAAAGCCAGAGTAGAAATAAATATTGTACTGACAATAAGTCCTTTTCTCATATCCCCACCAAGCCGAATCGCAACGTAATTGGTGCGTTTTCTATGATCGGATATCCAGCTTTCCTGAAGCCTTCTAAACCATCTTTAATAATGTATACCTTTGGCACACCTGAGCGTTGAAGCTTGTCTGCCGCTTTTCTTAACTGGTCTAGTTGATCGGAAGATCCGTACAACGCTACTCTTTTATCCTTCGGATAATTTAGCTCCTCTGCTTTTAAAAGCTCGTCTAGATTTATAACAGTCGCACCCTGGGCTCGAGCTTTAAAGTAGGAATTTATATCTCTGGCGTCAAATAGAAGTAAATCGCCTTTTTCATAAATTTCCGCATATGAAGCACCCGATTTTAATAGTTCTACCCCGCTCCTCTCAAGCAATAAAAAGTGCCGGGCGGATAATATAAGCACCGAAGTATTACGCACGTATAAGAACAGCAAGCCGCAGCCTACTACCAATAACAATACAGCCAAGACGGCTAGCTTGATCCAATGTTTTTGAATTTTTCCCAAACTTGACTTTGCCGATACCGCTGTAACCCCCTTATTAGAACGGAGATGCGAGCGAATAGCCGGTGTGAGGAAGATCAAAGCCAAAACAACCACCGCTACAGTAAAAAAACCAACCACAAAAACCGTATCTTGAATCAACTTTACAAAAAAGCCTGACGGTAAACCTAAAACGATAGTTATTAAAGCCAGACCCATCACCAAAACTAGCAAACCGAAATATAGGAGGGGGCGCTCGCGGATTTCGCGGTACTCTCTGGCGATTTTGGCGGGAATGAAGTTGAAATAAATGGCGAATAGAAACAGTAATACCAGGCTAACGGCAGCTATCGCCCAAGCTATGAAGACGAGCGGATCGTTTTGTAGCAGATTGACTATATCATTCACTTGGCAGGAACCTTCTTACATTCAATTATAAATAAACATTTAACTTCGTGTCAATTTGAAAATGAATTGGAAACAAAACAGACGCTTTTAGGGGGCTACTTCTTTTAAGATGGTGTTTTTGTCTCCTACGATATCTCTAAATAGCCAAAGGTACTTAGGTTCGTAAATTATATGTTCGGCTGGATCATTTTCATTATCCGCGCCAAGATCTCTTCGGAAACCAAAAGATTCATCATTAAAACCACCTACTAATGCTCCGCGAATAACCAGTTTTTCATCTCCACTCATATCATCAAAACTTCCATCAAAAATAAACATACCAGCAATATTTTCCACACTTTCCTCTGTATTTATATCTCCTCCAACCACAAATATTATCCCTGTCTCAGGACGAATGAATATATCTTCGCCTATTGTCATGTCTCCACTTACAAATACGACCGCCGGCCCTCCATTGTATCCACCTGGTTGCCAAGCGTTGTTGTTTATAGTCAAATTGGGTTGCTGGTGCCTTAGAACGTGGCAACCGGTAGCGTTTATCCTGGCACGGATGGGACCAGGTTCTTCGGCATTTACGTCTTCCAAACATCCTCCAGTGTATCTTTCGAACAAGTCATCGTACATTGAACCAGCTCCTAAGCAATCTCGAGGGCGGATATTTAGAGGATCATAACCCCAAACTAGCCAACCCTTTTCTGATGTGAAATTATTAATCGGGCTGCCGTGCTTTTGAATCACAAGATAATCAGCGTTATGGTCAGGTGAGGCGTTGGGAAAATCAATCCGACCACAACTCCCACATCCCCTATTTCAGTTTTTAGCCAAGGAGGGTCTGGGTTGACTATATTAATGAACCCATTGGGAATATCAATTCGTGGCAATGGTTTCATTTGTAAAACGCACTTCATTATTCCGTCTACCGCCGGATCACAAAGGTTATTAGGATCCCAAATAACTGCTAATCCTATTTGATCCACATTATAATCTCCGGTTACAACATCGTCTCTAACCACCGCTTTGAGATTTATACAAACCGTATCATTTGCTCCAACGTCTTGCAGTCGGACAAGAAAAGCGGTTCCTTGCACGTAAAGGACCTGAAAACCCGGCCAAGGGCTTCCGGTGGAGCAATTAACTACATTTAAACTACCAGGAACAATATTTTGAAAAACATTCGAATTGAGTGCATCAAGTACCTGATACCAAACATTACTAGAAATTTCACCGGCAATAGCTTGGTATATTTGGTCGAGGCTTGCCGAGTCATTAGCGTAAAAGTAATGGGCTGGATTATCCAAATCGTTTACCGATGGGCTATTAGAGGTATTATAAGTTAGTAGACAATTATCAGCTGGGTCCAGCCTGTGCTGATCTGTTCGGCACGCAATGTCTTTCAAAATTTCGTCCCCAGAGGATCTTCCGTCACCGTTTAAATCAGGGCAATTCACACAAGAAGACGAGGGTAACGAAATGCTATCCGTTACATCAGAACCAATCCCAACGGTCATCACAACAATATTGTTATCCAACACCGCTTGGAGTATCCCCAATTCATACGGTGAGGGCGCGATATTCTGCCTACCATCAGTTGCCAAAACAATATATCTTGGCACACCGAGCCTTGAATTATTTAGAATTTCTGCTGTTCCGTCAGATAACCCTGCTCCCACTGCAGTATGATTTCCGCTCACACTTATAGAGCAGCTATCTGTAGCACCACCACACATTGAATCGATAACAGCGTTTAGGCTTGTTTTGTTGGCGGCGGTCATGTTGGCAAGAGCAAAATCTCTCGTGGCACAGTTTGGATCGATTGGGTTACAAGTACTTGCCGTCCTTGCGTAAGTCACCAGCCCAACGTGATCTCCGGGTTGGTTGCTACTGACTTCTTGGGTCTGGTCCACAAAACTCTTCAATGCATTCTTGGCCGATCTTATCTTTTTCTGGTTATCAGAACCCCAGCGGCTATTCATACTCTCGGTTCGATCCATTACCAGTACGGTATCTGCTTCATTTCTAAGATTTGCCGTACATCCGGGAATGCCGATTGTGATGTCTACCGTATCGCCAGGTTTAACGTTATTCATTGGTATGGCATTTTTTGTGGGTATTGGGGAACAGCCCGACACTTGAGCTGACGTTTGTTGGTTATTTTTTATAGATAAGACAAAAACCGTGACAAATAATACAATTACGAAGATTGGCAATCTCCAAATAAATGGTCTTAATATTAATTTAAGTTTAGTCATTTTTTAATCCCAGACTCCTGATTCCGTCACTAGTCCGGCGTTTTTTAGGCCTTCGAAACCATCTTTAACAACGTAAATCCTACCAGGGTTTTTAGCAGCCCCCTTACTTGACGCTCCGTTCTTTACTATCGCTTCGGCCACCTTTTTAGCCTCATCAAAACTGGATTTATCTGAATAAACGATGATCGGCACGTCTTGGATTGGGTAAGTTTCGGTAATTGCCCTGTCTGCTGGGAGAGACTGCGAACCTACCAAATGTTCTTTCTCGAATATAGCTCTATTTCTCACATCTAACAAATAGGTTTTCGCTTCTTGCCAAGCACCCAGACCTCCCTTTTGAAGTCTCTTGATTTTCCCTTCTTGTTCAAGCTTAATTTGCCAAGCGCTTACTTCTCTCACTGGCCGAAAGAAAAAATCATACGATAGATAAGCCAGCGCTAAAATCGATGCCGCGACTGTAACAATCACAATAATTTTTGTGGGTTTTTTATTTGAACTAAAAATTGAAGGGTTGGCCAGTTTTTTCGCTTTTATTTTTACGCCCTCCGTTTTAAAATGCCCCGCTTAAGTGGTACTTACCTTCATTGTATATAGGCACTTAGACTCATGTCAATCTAAATAAGTTCTAAGTGGTAAGTTGGAAGTTATAAGCAGGATTAAAAATTTTCAAACTGACAACTTATGCTTACAGTTTATATTTAGAACGTGGCTAACCCAAAGTAGCTAAATACAGCGTACACTACGATGACGGCTGATAAAGCGCCGAGAGAAACTTCAGAAAGATCGTGGGCTTTTAGCTGCAGCCGAGCCCAAGCTACGAGTGGTATCAGCGCTATCAAGTAAACCAGACTTACTGAAACAGAAAGCAAAAGGGTGATCACAAAGAGTGTAATTGCCTGCAGGTGAACCGATATTTTTAACGTGGTAGTCAACATTAGGTTTAATAGCCCCAAAGCAAGCAAAGTGAGGGCCAAAGCCATTATCAAGCGTGGTGCATCAAGCCAAAAAGTCGCCAGGGAAAAAACGCCGGCCGATATCACCCACACCAAGAAGGTCTTTTGTCTCTGCTGCGCACTCGGCGACCATAAAGAGCTGATCTCACCTTTTTTATATTGGAGATACAAAACCACCGCGGGAAGGACTGAAATCAATACACCAAGGGCGAGCCAGACTATTTTCTCATTTAGGGAGGTCTGTTGCACCACAACAACTGCAAAAATCGTGGCCAAAATAGACAAAAGGGGGTTAAAGATTTTGGTAATTATTTCCGCAAACGAGCGCATGAGGCTATTCTATCACACAGCAAACAAGCGCTGACAAGCTCTATCCTTGTCAGTCATTGGTAACTAACTTGAAACTCGTAGAACTCCCCTGTTGCCTCTTGCCACTCTGTTTTAATCTCATCGACTCTCGCTAAAGGCGGTCCCTTTTTTGCCCAAGTGATGAGATTTTCCAGTGGTTCTTTTTGTCCCTCGGCGACTATTTGGACAGAACCGTCGCGATTGTTTCGCACCCATCCGGTCAGGCCAAGGCCGCGGGCTACTTCGATTGCGGTAAAGCGAAAACCCACTGCCTGGACATCCCCAAAAACAGTTATTTGAACTTTCTGGGTACTGGTTGAGCTAACCACAATGGAATTATATCAACAAAGAAAAGAGCCACCGCAACTGGTCTAGGACCAATCATGGTGGCCCAAGCACCTACCCCACTTCACCTCATCGGCTTCCACCTGTGGCAAGTGCGGTTGGTCTAAGTGCATCGAAGGACGCACGAAGACCCGAAACCAGGCCGCCGCGGTTAGGCGGAGGCGCCGGCGAAGAGCACGTCGATTACAAACGCCACGCTGTGCAACGTATGAATCAGCGCACCTCCTTAAGTTTAGTCAAGCAGCCTTTCGTCGACCGAAGAACTCAAGACAAAAAACAGATTTATCCTGCCTTGAGCGACTGCTTGCTGGCGCACATAATACCATTTTTGGGCTACTATGTCAATCTCTTTGGGGTTTTGAATTTGATTCCTGGAGGAGGCGAACTACCTCTTCGTCGTTTACTTGCGGAAAGGAGGAATAAAATTCACCAATCGCCCAGAAATGCTCGGGGGTGGAAAGGACGACTAGTTCATCAACATCATTCCTTAGCCTTTCAACGGTTCCCGGTGGGGCAACCGGAACAGCTA